>Ga0310823_100096_pt1 | contig 136371 bp, 119 predicted proteins | sample P4_ome_3_FD_201316 | JGI IMG/M metagenome (GOLD analysis project Ga0310823, IMG submission 201316) | Sorghum-adapted microbial communities from Joint BioEnergy Institute, Emeryville, California, United States - P4_Day56_Rep3 | ecosystem: Engineered > Bioreactor > SSF (Solid state fermentation)...
ACATCGGCGATTTCAAGCACCGACCGATCTACCAGGAGTTCCTCCCACGATGACCCACGACACACCGACCAAGATCCACAGAGACGAAGATCACATCGAAAGATCAGGGTTTAGGAACAGGCTCTAAGCGATCCGGACCAACACGTCGCGTCCGAGATCGTCTGTCCCCAGCTAGAACTCGCGACTGGGGGGTCGCGGAAGACCGTCAGCTGTGAGGCCGGTCGTGCGGTACTGCGTATCGACGCCGTGTCGCGTGACCTGGGCGACGAGCGGCGCACAGACGGCCAGTCCGACGATCGCGAGGATCACGACAGCTGCGCCGACCGCAACCCAGTCGCGGCGTAGCTGCTTCCACACCATGCGCCACGGCCCACTGGGCTCCACCCATTCGCGCACCGCATCAGCCACCGTGCTTGCCGGGCTCTAGCCACACATTCGTCGGATCGAAGTTCTGCAGTGCCGGGATGAACACCGCATTCCTCACGTGCGGTGCGTGGTAGTTGGGCTGCCGTGGATTGGTGATCGGATAGAAGGCCGCGTCCCGCATCACCTGTCGATCGACTTGCGTCCACAGCTGTGCCGCCTGCTCCTTGGTGGGAGCGGCCATGGCCTGCCGGATCAACCGGTTCGTGACCGGGCTGTTGTAGAAGCCGAAGTTGCTTCCGGCGGGAGGGAACGACTTCTTGCCGGAGAAGAGCGGTCCGAAAAAGGACGCGGCGGCGTCACCGTGCCAGTCGGGCGCCCAGCCGGCGAGGGCGATGTCCCAAACACCGCGGCGGGCGACGGAAGGCACCTGGAGGTACTTCGTGAAGAAGTCCGCGTTCGGAACCGCGACACCTTCCAACCGGATTCCGACTTCCCGGAGGTTCTGCTGCAACGTCGTGAACACCTTCCGCCCGGCTTCGGAGTCGCTGCGATAGAGGAACTTCAGGGTCATACCGCGTGGCAGCTTCGCCTGGGTCAGCAGCCTTCTCGTCTTCCCCGGGTTGTACGGGTAGATGTCGAAGTTCCGGCTGCCCATGACCGTGGAGGGAAGGACGTGCGTGAGTGGCTCGTTGAGTTTCGGTCCGCCCAGAGCCTGGATGAGGTCACGTCGTCGGATCGCGTGCGCGATCGCACGCCGTACCGGCAGCTTGGCCATGGCCCGACGATTGTTGGGCGAGACGATGTTGAAGACGAGAAACGGGTTCGATGACGAGGTGGCTCCCAGGTGAAGGTTGGGATCTCTCTGTGACAGCAGCGCCGCCACGGTGGAGGACGGTGGGAAGTTGTCCCATTCCATGTCAGCCGACTCGGTTCCGGCTTGCAGCTGGAGCTGTGTCGACTCCTGGCTCACCGTCTGATCGACCACGATCTTGTCGACGTACGCCTTCCGGATGGGATCGGTGGACCGGTCCCACACGGGATTCCGCACGAAGACGATCTCCTTGGTAGGTCGGTAGGACTCGATCTGGTATGGCCCGTTCGAGATCGTGTTCCTGGCAAGCTCCAGGCTCCCGGGGACGTATCGCAGATACTCGACCGGAGCAGGGGAGAAGGCGGGAAGCGTCAGCATCTCGACGAAGTACGTCGCCGGGTGGGTGAGGCGGAACACGACGGTGCGTTCGCCACGTGCGGTCGCTCCCGCAATCTCGTGACGGTTGATGTAGCGGGCGATGGCCGAGGCGGTCTGTGGCACCCGCGCGAAGCCATCGCAGAACTTTGCGTAGCCGACGATCAGGTCCCGAAAGTCAGGCATCCCTCCGAACGGCTGGGCCGGGTTGCACGTCCGCTTGAGACCCCTCACCACGTCGGCGGCAGTGACCGGCCGAGGCGGGTTTGTATTCCACCGGACTCCCTGACGCAGGGTGATCGTGTAGGTCAGCCCGTCGGCGCTGATCCCACCGTTGGACCTCGTGGGGATCTGGGTCGCGAGATCAGGCGCGGGCATCGTGGTCTTGCCGGGACGAGCCGGGTAGGCGAACAACTGCCGACTCCACATCCGGAGCCCGAGATAGCCGGCCGTGTAATAGCTGACGTTCGGGTCCATGTAGTCGACGTCACCCGAGCCGAGCATGTTCAACGTCCCACCAGTGAGCGGTGCACCAGGCCGTGCAGTGTTCCGCGCAGGCGTCGTCTCGGTCACGCAGGCCGACAACACCATCATGAGGCACAGCACTGGCACCACGAGGATCGCCCGGGGACGCAGCAAACCTCCTTGCTTGCAAAGCATGAACATCGGGTGCTCGCTTTCGGCCATTCGTCCCGTCGGCGTTGAACCGCCGATCGAACTCATACCCAGACGGCTCGAAGAGACATCTCACGATTCCTGGGAGTGGGCCGCATTACGTGCGAACACGAAGCGATCGTTCTGCTGGATTTGCCGAGCCGGCTCTAACTAGGCTCGAGAGGCACCTGCCAGATGAGAACGGTGCCGCCTTGCGGACGGGGTTCGATCCGGAAGAACCCGCCGAGCCTCGTGGCGCGTTCGTTCATGTTGGTGAGACCGCTTCGACGCGGAGGGTTTGCAGGCACGCCAATGCCGTTGTCGGTCAACCGGAGCTGGAACGCGCGATGGAGGACGTCGGCGCGGATGAGGACGTCTGCCTGGCTCGCGTGGGCGTGACGGACGACGTTCGTGAGGGCTTCTCGCAGCGTCGCCAGCACCTCCGGGCGCATCTCGTCAGGGACGGCCGAGTCCAGGGGGCCCTCGAGAGCCACCCGTGGCTCGAAGCCCAGCGACGTCGCGGCGTCCTGCGCGATCTCGAGTACCTGGCTGCGCAGGCTGCGACGGTCGCCGGTGCGTTCCTGCAGCGAGAAGATCGTGCGCCGGATCTCCTGGATTGTGGTGTCCAGATCTCGGACGTAGCCGTTTACTCGATCGGCCAGGTCGACCCGGGTCACTTGTCGAGAGATCCCCTGGAGCCCGAGTCCGACCGCGAACAGCCGTTGGATCACGTGGTCATGCAGGTCCCGCGCGATCCGGTCGCGATCCTCGAACACCGCCAAACGTCCCCGGTCCTCCTGTGCGCGGGCAAACTCCAGCGCGAGGGCCACGTGCCCGGCAAATGTGGTGACCATGTGCATATCGGAGGGATCGAAGGCGGCCTGGACATCCGGCCGGGTGACGATCAGCACGCCGAGCATGTGCGGGCCGGATGCCAGTGGGACGAGCAGCATGGAGCCGCCCTTGAGCTGTGCGGTCTCGGCGTTGTCGTTCCAGCCGAATGCCGTGACGTCGCAGTCGAAGACGTACGGGCGGCTGGTACGCATCACGTCGCCGATCGGAGTGCCTGCAGTCTGGACACGTTCATTGCGCAGCCGCTCGGCGTCCGGACCGGCGACGGCCTCGAGGACCAGGTCGCCACCCGGCTCGTCGACCAGGGCGAGCATGGCGAGCTCGGCACCAGCGACAGCTCGAGCGCGCTCGGCGATCAGGTCGAGGGTCTCGCTGGGAGATGCGCCGCTCAGCAGTTGCGTGGTGATCTCGGTGGAAGCCTGCAGCCAACTCTCACGCCTGCGCGACACGTCGTAGAGCCGAGCGTTCTCGATCGCGATCCCGGCCGCCGCAGCCAAGGCGACGACCACCTCTTCGTCCTCGTCGGTGAAGTCACCGCCACCCTGCTTCTCGGTCAGGTAAAGGTTGCCGAAGGCCTCACCCCGCACGAGAACGGGCACACCGAGGAAGGAGCGCATGGGCGGGTGATTGGCTGGGAAGCCCGACGATGCCGGATGCTGTGAGATGTCTCTGAGTCGGAGGGGACGCGGCTCATTGATCAGGAGGCCCAGAATTCCTTTCCCGGTGGGAAGCTGACCGATGTGCTTGCGCTGCCCCTCGGAGACGCCGTATGTGATGAACTCGACCAGCGTTCTGTCCGGCCCGATGACACCGACTGCTCCATACCGGGCTCCGACCAGCTCACAGGAGCAGCGCACGATCCTTTGGAGGACTTCAGGCAGCGCGAGGTTGCTTGCCACGGACACGACAGCGTCGAGGAGCCGGTGCACCCGGCGTTCGTTCTCGACGAGTTGGTCCGCCCGGTCGACGAGCTCACGCAGCAACGTTTCGAGCCGGAGTCGACTGAGATCAGGTAGGACCATGTCCCGAACACTCCGGCCCTCGGATTCGGGGCTCGTCGAGGCGTCAGTGACCATGGCAGCCTCCTGAAGTCCGAACAACCATCAGGCTAGACCACGGCGTACCCACTTGACGGGTGATGCTCCCTCCAGGTGGGTGAGCCGTCATGCAGCCTTTTGCGCTCCGTTTGAGCGAGCGCCGGGCGCGACACGGGATACTTGTGTGACCTATCGGGACTAAACGTTTTTGCGACTCGAAATCGGTATTCGTTACACATCTAGCTTTCTGGGAAGTCGTGGCTGATGGACGGCCCCGCACACATGCGTGTCGGATCTCGTGCCTCGCCTGGGCCTTCCGCCACGTTCTCGTCGACAGACGTCTTTGCTGGACGCTGCGCAGTCGTGGTTCGACCACTGCACCACAGAATCCGCTCGAGGGCAAAGGTAGCGAGTGAGCCACTTTCACCAAGGTGGCCAGCAGTCCTACGCCGGGACGGACCATCGGCAGTTCTGGAGTGACTTCCGGCAGGCGCATTGACCACCTCGCTCTCACGACAGTAGTCGGTACGAACGAGCGTCGTATCCGGCAACTATCACGACAAACCTGATGCGGACCTGCTGCCCTGCCGAGGAGCTGACAATGGCACTTTTCAACCATACAGGCGTTCCGATCACACCTCGGATACCTCAGCAACGTACGGCAACCCGCGAGTTCTCCACCCTGGAACGGATCTCACCAGCTCTTCGGCGCATCCCGGTCGGACTTGCCTTGATCGGAGCGGCGTGGTTCATGGCGGTGTCGTCGGCGAGTGACGACCGGATCACCGCACCGTGGTATGCAGTTCTTTCGGCGTTCGGTGTCGGGGTACTTGCGGTTGTCGGTCTTCTGTTGTGCCTGCCCGAGCGGCGTTCGTCGGGTCGCACGCTGCGTGCTCGTCGTTGATCGCGCGACGATTGGCGGGTGTGTCATGTGTGCGTCGTCGTGAGGTCGAGGGCGGTTCAGTCGGGAGCGATGGGGTCCGGACCGTCGGCGGGCTCGGTCTGCGGCGGAGATGGACCGATGCGCCTGCCACGAATCACCTCGATTCGGATCCGGACGAGGTGGTTGTCCTCGTCGGCCCTCCAGCCGCGCAACGGCAGCCGGATGAGACGATCCCGATCCTCCTGGTCGGTGACGATCTCTGCGTGACCGATCAGTGTGACGCTCCAACCTCGATGCTGGCCAGGGTCGATCTCGTCGACCTCGAACGCGACGACGGAGTTCCGAGCAGCAGACGCGAGCTTCGAACCCGCACCGGTTCGAAAGATCACCGAGTCACCATCCAGTAGGAAGTTGACCGGCTGGACGGCGGGAAGCGCCTGGTCGGTGAAGATCACCCGACCGATCGGCGCTTTGCTCACCAGTCTGAGACACTCGGCTGGCTCGATGGTGAGCCCAAGCCCTGAGCTTTCCAACATGAAGCTCCACTTCTCCAGTTTCTCCAGACTCGAACGAACGAGGGTGATCTCGCCCTCAAGCACGGCTCAGGGTGAAGCGGCCCTTCTAGGCACCGAATCGTCCTTTGCGCCTATGGTTCGTGCGTCCACTTCGCTTCGAGTAGGCGGAGATTCCGGTACCGACGACGAGCCGCCCAGACTCGAGGCATCCCTACCTTCGTGGGCCTCTGGCCAAGGTGGAACGGCGCAGATGGCCTGACCCAATGGGACCTTGGTCCCTATTCGTGAAAGCTCCCTCACGAAAGCCTGACAGGCGCCGACTTTGGTGCGACCGCGGAGGAGATCGATGGGTGTACGTGATCGAGTCCCCTCTGGTGGGATCGTCGTGGGAGTCCGTGACGGCGGGTCGGCTCATGGTGCCGTGATCTGGGCGGCGTTGCAGGCGCGGGCACGCGGGCTTCCTCTCATCGTGTGTCATGCGTACGAGCCAGGCACCCAGGTCGGACCTGAATTGGAATGTGCCGCACATAATCGTGCCTGGCGTACGGCGAGGGATGCCGTACGACTTGCCGAAACCGAGGCGCCAGGCGTCGTGGCGTTCCCGTCAATCGTGCGCGGTTCGCCCGCTCGAGCGTTGACCAGCGTGGTAGCGGATCCGGCCCTCATCGTGGTCGGTTTTCGCTCACGGGGTCGCACAGCCGCGGAGCTTGTGACGAGGATCTGGTACTTCGAGCCCCAAGGACCCATTTGCCCCGTCGTCGTGGTTCCCTCGCAACGTAAAGCGCTTCGTCGTCTTTGCGCCGCTCGGCGCCGGCGTATCGGGTGGGCCCGCCGATCGGCTCCGAGGCCGCCGTTCTTGCCGGAGCAGAGGGGCGAGCGGAAAGAACATGCTGCTCTTGCGGCCGACAACGGCGCAGGCTCGCGCGTCGTAGTCGCCACGGCGACCGGCCTGGCAGATGGTGAGGTTCTGCGTTTCGCGACGTCCGAGGCGAGACTGTGGGGGAGTCGTGTCCTGCCACTGCCGACGGCACCGGGCACCGACAAATTGCCCGCGTTGTGTAAAGACGCGTGCTTGCTTGTCATCGGTAAGCCTGTGTCTCCTCACCGTCGCGAGACGGTCGCTGCACAAGCTGTGCGCACAGCAGACGGGAATTCCTCGACGTACGATAGTGAATGCACCGCACGTGCGTATCGCACGGGAGATCGGATTGGAAGTTCGTCGCCGACGACAACCCTGGAAGCAGTTCTGGGGTACGGTGCGATTCGACGCCTCGACGTTCCCCTGGCGGTTGTCCCCGAGCTGCAGGAGCACAAGGCGAGCAGAGCCGGGCCGGCCCCGACAGGCGGGCAGCCACGCGAGGATCTGTCGGTCGCATTGAGCCGGTGGTGATCGCTCCCTGGGCCGATGCGATCGGTACGAAGGACGGAAGAGAGGTGCCCGATGGCCATCAAGGTCTTCCTCTTGGACGACCATGAGGTGGTCCGGGTGGGTCTGCGACAGCTCCTCGAGGAGGAGCCGGACATCGAGGTGGTCGGCGAAGCGTCGACTGCGTCGCAGGCACGCGCCAGGGTCCCCGCGCTCCGGCCCGACGTCGCGGTGCTCGACGTACGACTGCCCGACGGTGATGGTGTGACAGTGTGCCGGGACATCCGGTCGTCGATGGATCCACCTCCGGCCTGCCTCATGCTGACGTCGTTCTCCGACGACGAGGCTCTGTTCGACGCGATCATGGCGGGTGCGGCCGGGTATCTGCTCAAGCAGGTGAGCAGCAACGACCTCGTTGGTGCCGTGCGGCGCCTCGCATCTGGCGAGTCGATGGTCGACCCGGCGCTCACGGCTGCTGTGCTCGAACGACTGCGGCGCGGACCGGAGCAGGAAGACCCTCGGTACGCGTCATTGACGGAGCAAGAACGCCGCATCCTGGACTTGATCGCAGCCGGTATGACCAACCGGCAGATTGCCCAGTCGATGTTCCTTGCCGAGAAGACGGTAAAGAACTACGTCTCCGGCATGCTTCGCAAGCTCGGGATGGAACGGCGGACCGAAGCGGCGGTCTTCGCGGTCGAGCGCGCACGCCGGGAGCGGGCAGCGGGCGCGTCTGACTGAGGACGCGTCATCACGTCATGCGCGGCTGACAGCCGCCAGCACGGCAACCATCCTCGAGCATCCGGTGAGTTCTTACCCGCGCTCAGGATCCTGGCGGACGCCTGAGCAGGCTCGGCCACCGCCGCCGTCTGCACGACGCCGTTCGGGACCATTGGCTGTGGATTCAGGACCATTGGCTGGGGTACGGGGACCATCGCCCAGGGTGAGTCTCAAGTCCTGCAGCGGATCCTAAATGTCGTTCACCAGGTGTCTGTGGACGCAGGCGCCGCCGTCCGGTCCCACACAACCGTGCCTGGAGGAGGAACGCATGGTGCAGCTGGCTGGACTACGCCGCAAGCACGCGGAGTTCATGAGCTCGCTCGATGGCTTGCGGCGCACGGCGGACGACATGGAAGCCGGCTCCTCGCTGGATCTTTGGGATCGTCTCACAGGGAGCGTCAGCTTCCTGACCCAGGATCTTCTGCCGTTCACCTATGTCGAGGACGAGATCCTGTATCCGGCGCTGGTGGCGGCGGCTGAGACCTCGACTCCGATCGACATCCTGCGTGCTCATCAGCTCACCCTTGCCCAGCTCACCGACGAGCTCGACGCGGTTCGCCGCGCGTTGCCGATGGGGTGCGACAAGAGCACGTGGGCCAAGCTCAGAAGGATCCTGTACAGCCTTTACGCCATTGGCCGGCTCCACTTCACGGTTGAAGACGACGTTGTGCTTCCTCTGCTCGAATCAGACCTCGATGACCACGAGGCTGAGCAGATCGAAGCCGCAATTCGGGCGGTTGCACATAATTCGGTGCTCTCGCTGGCATATGGATAGCCGGAAAGCCTGGCTCGCCACCAGCCGGCTGTGCCGGGGTCTTTCGACCCAGCGGCAAAAAGCCGCGCGGCCCTGTGTGTCCTCGTAGCGAGCAAAGAACCTCGATACATGCCTCGGCACGTCCTGACGACTCGTGAGCAGAGAATCGTGACAGAGGCTGCGTCGCGTACACCAGGCCTTGAAGCCCAGCATCCGTGGCGTCTCGTCTTCGTTGGCGACCGCCTCGAGGTGCGTTCCGACAGCTCGATCATGGGGCCGCTGAGCGTCGACCCCCAGCGTCGGGTGCGGGCGATCTCCTGCGGATCGGCGACGTACGCGGCCTGCCTCGCGATTCGTGCGACCGGTCATGAGGCGTGGATACAGGTGCAGCCTTCGCCGTACGACGCGGAGTTGGCGGCAGTCGTCCACGTCGGTGTCGAAAGGCAGGCGGCGCTCAGCGATCTCGAGCTGTACCAGGTGAATCACCTGCGGTCGCTCGATCCCGGACCGTTTCGAGATTGGCGGCTGCCCTTCTCGTTGATCATCCGCCTGGAGGAGGCGGCCGAAGTCGAAGGCGGACAGTTTCGCGTGCTCACGTCGAGCGAGCTGGAGCGGATCTGGGAAGACCGGGCAGAACGCGAGGAAGTTCCGAAGCGCGCCGGCGAGGTCGGCGCGTCCATTCCGCGGCAGGTCCGCAGGCGGCCCACCACGGGTGATCTCACCGAGACGAGGATTTGGCTGCCGACGTTGGCGATTCTGTCGACACCTGGTAACTCGCCGAAGGATTGGGTACGAGCTGGCATGGCGGTCGAACGAGTCTGCCTCACCGCATTGCGATACGGGGTCTTTGGAGTGATTGACGCAGAAGCTGCGGCGAATCTGAGGCAGCGCTGGCCAGCTGGTTCGCTGATGACCATCGACCACCCGCAGATACTGCTTCGCCTCGGCTATCCGCGTCATCAGGTGATGCAGGACCGCGGGGGGATCAGCCGTTCCGACCTGGCCCATCACGGCGAGAGCGACGGCATGTCAGTCACGGGAAGGAGTGCCCAGTGACCGCGGACCGGGATCCGGGCCGGCCTGTGGTTGTCGAGGTGTCCGCGAGCCTTGCCGATCCGCTGAGCCGGGACACGCAGCTCGACCTCACGACGCAGTTCGCGGTGCGTGAAGCGTTGCTGAGGCAGGTCCCTCTCTGGTTGGTGAACGCCTACCAGGTTTCGGGTGCCGGCCCCGTCGCGCACGACGGTCGAGTGACTCCTGCCACGACGACCGCACACCGGGCGGCCCGATCGCTCGAACACATGGCGGCTCGAATTGCACGACAGTTCCCCGACCTCGAGCTGGCGATGTTCGCCAACCGGGGCTCACCGGCTGCCGTACTTGCCGACATCGGCACGGAAGCCGGGCAGGTGGTGGTCGGCGGCCGGGGTGCCGGGACACTCGCGGAGGCACTGCTTCGGCTCTGGGCGAGGGACCCGAAAGGGTCGGCGTCCGCGAACGCCGTGGTCGTTGTCCCGCCACAGGTCGCCTCTCTCATGCATGACGCACCTGTCGTCGTGGCGATGGGGCGGCGGGAGCCCTCGACGCACCTGTTGGAGTTCGCGTTCAGAGAGGCGTGGCTTCGCCAGGTTCCGCTCCGTTTCGTGCACTGCAGCCGTACCCGCCACGATCTCCCAGGCGGCCGTCGCAGCTCCCGGGACCGGTGGTCACGTTTGGTCGAAGCGCTCGAGCCGTACCGTCATGCGTACCCGAGCCACACGATGAGCGCGGAGGTCGTCGACGGCGATCCGGCCGAGGTGTTGTGCAAGGAGTCCGTGACGGCCGGCCTGCTCGTCATCGAACCCCGGGGGAGCGTCTCGGCGCGATCGAACGGACCGACGAACCGGGTTGCGTGGGTGTCGGGTGGCCGGCCGATGCGCCCGCTCGGCCCGGTGGCACGCGACGTCTTGCGGCGCGCGGCGGGAATGGTGGCCTTGGTCTGGGGTCCGCCATGGCCGCTGGCGTCTCCTCGCGGTCGTGTGCCGGACCCACCTGCGAATCTGGCGAAGGACCCACGACGATGGGACGCTCGTCCCTGAAGCCCGAGCGCGATGTCGTGATCTCCTGGCGAGCGGGGGATGGGCAGGTGGACCGTTTGCGGTGGTCAACCGGAGCCGCGCCGGTGCGGGCAGTCACCACAGGGATTGGGGCCGTCCCGGTGCGGCGAGGCGATAGGGCATTTCCGATAAGGTGCGCCGACCTCAGGGGGCGGTCGGTGCGGGGCAGGTGCGGTTGGGGGCCGCACCTGCCCCTCGATCTTGTAGAACCTGCCAGGCTCTGCGACCAGGAGGTGCAGCCATGGCGACGAAGCACTGGAGCGTCGACATCGCCATCGACGAGTACGAAAACCGCACGCGAGCCGAGGCTCGCCTCGTGACCCCGGAGAAGGCAGGCCTGTCGGCCACAGGACTGGCTCGACGCAATCCCGCCGACGTCAACGTGCCCGAGATCGGCGACGAGCTCGCGGCGGCACGTGCGCTGTCAGAGCTTGCACACCGTCTGTTGCACGAAGCGGCCGAAGACATCGAGGCCGTCACGCAGCGGCCGGCCCATTTGGACTACTAGGACGCGTGACCGACGTTCGTCACCTCGTGCTCGGCCCGATCGCCGAGGGCGGTGTCGTTCCCGGTTCATGGTTCGATCAGGCCGACTCGGATCGCATACCGGGTGAGCTCGAGGCGGTCGCGCAAGCCGAGCTTGTGAAGCAGGTTGGCGCGGTGCCGCTCCACCGTCTTGACGCTGATGACGAGCATCTCGGCGATCTCTTTGGTGCTGTGTCCCTCGGCGACGAGTTTGAGGATCTGTTCTTCGCGTTCGGTGATCGCCCGGCCTGACGCTTTACCCGTGTCGCGGGCGTGGTCGAGGTGATGTCGGATCAGGGTCTTGATGGCACCGGGGTAGAGGAACGGTTCGCCCCGAAGTGCCGCACGACATGCCTGCACAAGATCGCGGTCGACGACGGACTTGAGGACGTAGCCGGAGGCGCCGGCCTTGAGCGCGTCGAACAGGTACTGCTCGTTGTCGTGCATCGTCAGGATGAGGATGCGCAGGTCGGGGTGGGAGCGAGACAGAATGCGAGCGGCCTGCAAGCCGGTGAGCCGCGGCATGGCGATGTCGAGGATGGCGAGATCTGGCTGGGTGGCCCGAACGGTCTCGATCGCTTCTGCCCCGTCGCCGGCCTCGCCGACGACGACGAGGTCGGGCTGGTTGTCGAGGATCAGGCGTACGCCTTGCCGAACGAGTGCATGGTCGTCGGCGAGCACGATACGTGCCTGCTTGGTTGACTCCATCGCTTAGCCGCCTTCGTTGTGGATGGGGACGCGGAGGCGCACCTCGGTGCCTCCTTCTGGACGAGTGTCGACCGTGAGCTGTCCGCCAACAAGACGAGCGCGCTCACGCATGCCCGTGACGCCGGCACCGGCCTTCGAGTCGCCGAGCCCTCGCCCGTCGTCCCGGACGCTGAGCACGAGGCAGTTGTCGGCCCGCCGCAGCTCGAGGTCGACTCGGCGGGCATTGGCGTGGCGCACGGCGTTGGTGAGTGCCTCCTGGGCGACTCGGTACAGGACGAGCTCTGCCTCGTCACTGAGCTTTGGCAGATCCGTGTCGAGCCGCCGGTGCACGGAGAGGCCGCTGTCGAGGGAGAACTCGTTGGCGAGAGCTTTGAGGGCGCCGGGCAGACCGAGGTTGTCGAGGTCCACCGGGCGAAGCCTGCGGGCGATTCGGCTGAGCTCGTCGATCCCGCCGCGAATGGTCTCCTGCACTTGCACGAGGTCGTCGCGTATGGGGGACGGCGCTTGATCAGAGGCTCGTTTGAGCTGGAGAAGGACAGCGGTCAGGGTCTGACCTACCTCGTCGTGCAGCTCCTGGGCGATGCGGCCGCGTTCCGCCTCTTGAGCTGACAGAACCCGCGCGTTGCTGTCTTCGCGTTCGGCTTCCAAGCGCTCGAGCATCGCGTTGAAGGTGTTGATCAGATGGGCCACGGGCCCTCGGCCGTGGGCGGTGAGGCGTGCTCCCGGATTCAGGAGGTCCACCGTCGTCATCAGTCGGGTGAGACGCTCCAGCGGCGCGAGCCCGATCCGGAGCAGGACGGCGTTCGCGATCAGCATGACGACGAGGCCGATACCGAGGATGACCGCCTCGGTGAGCAGCGCCGGAGTGGAGACGGTCACCGGGCCGAGCAGGAGGAGGGCCATTGCCGCGACCAACACCGTGGCGTTCAATAGGAAGATCCGCCAGAACAGGCTCACCGGTTCCCTCCTCTTCTTTCCTGACTCCACTATCACCTCTGCACCCACTACCTACATAAGTGACGCTGGGCTGGATGGGTGTCCGACGGCCCTCAAGTTGGGTGTCGACACCAATGGGTGATCCGCGGCCCGCCCGGAGATGCTGACGATGAGCGCCTGGCTGTCCATTCCGACGTGGAGAGGGCGGTGCTGTGACATGTCGAACTGGTCCGACAATTCCGTACTGGCCGACCTCGACGACCGTACCGAACGCGAGGACCCGGAGTTCGCGCGAGGTCTCGCGTCCGGTCACCCTGTGCCGCCTCGGGAGTACCGCCAGCGACGCGGATGGCTCCTGCTCGCAATCGCCCTGGTGGCGCTGGTAGTGGGCATCGCAGTCGGTCATGGGCTGCTCATCGCAGCCGCGCTCGCGCTGGCCAGCATCGCCGTCCACCTGATCGAACGTCCACCCGGCCGATGAGGGTCCGGTGGGCCGATCCAGCTACTGACGGGGGTCCTGGATGACGCTGCAACAGCTCTACCTGGTCCTGCTGATCAGTGGCACCGTCCTCCTCGCGAGCATCGCCGCGGCTCGTCTTGCCGCTCGAATCGGCCTGCCCAGCCTGCTGCTGTTCCTCGCCGTTGGGGTGGTCATCGGGGAGGACGTCCTAGGCGTCCCGTTCGACGACGCACAGCTTGCCCAGGCTCTGGGGACGTGCGCACTTGGCGTCATCCTGGTGGAGGGCGGCCTCACGACCCGGTGGAACGACGTCCGGAAGCTCCTCCTTCCCGCGGGGGTGCTCGCCACGGTCGGCGTCGGTATCTCGGTCCTGGTCACCGGTGTGGGGGCGCACTTCCTCCTCGGCATGGACTGGCAGCTCGCCCTGCTGATCGGAGCCATCGTCTCCTCGACCGACGCTGCAGCGGTTTTTGCCGTTTTGCGTGCATTGCCGCTTCCGCAAAAACTGACCGGATTGCTGGAGGCGGAGTCCGGATTCAACGACGCACCCACGATCATCCTCGTGCTGATCTTCAGCGCGACCTCGGGCCTCCCGAGCCCCGGTTCTGCCTTCGCCAACCTGACGTACCAGCTTGTGGTCGGGAGTCTCATCGGCCTCGCTCTCGGTCGGCTCGGCGTCACGGCGCTGCGCCACGTGGCACTACCCGCTACCGGGCTCTATCCGCTCGCCACAGTGGGCTTCGGCATCAGCGCGTTCGCCGCCGCCGGTGCGGTGAACGCCAGCGGGATCATCGCGGCCTACCTCGCTGGGCTCGTGCTGGGGAACTCGTCCTTGCCGCACCGTGCCGCCACCCGGTCGTTCGCCGAGGGCTCAGGCTGGCTTGCCCAGATCGGTCTGTTCGTGATGCTTGGCCTGCTCGTCGATCCGAGCACGCTTCCGGCTGCCGTGCTGCCGGCCGTCGTCGTGGGGCTGGTCCTCCTTCTCGCGGCGCGACCGATCTCCGTCGTCGCGTGTCTGCTGCCGTTCCGGATGCCATGGCGGGAGCATGCGTTCCTGTCGTGGGGCGGTCTGCGCGGCGCAGTCCCGATCGTGCTCACGACCTATCCGATCGTGTCCGGTGTCCCGGGTTCGCGGCACCTGCTCGACATCGTGTTCGTCCTGGTCGTGATCTTCACGCTCGTCCAGGGTCCCAGCCTGCCTCTGGCGGCGAAGCTACTCAGGGTGACGCGTCCGGAGACACTGCGCGACGTCCAGGTCGAGGCTGCTCCGCTCGACATCCTGAATGCAGACCTGCTGACGGTCTCCGTGCCGCCGGGTTCCCGACTGCATGGTGTGACGATCTTCGAGCTGCGCCTGCCGGAGCCGACCGTCGTCACCTTGATCGTCCGTGACACCACGACGCTGGTGCCTCGTCCCGACACGGTCATCCGCGAGGGCGACCAGCTCCTGCTCGTCACAACACCAGACCGGCGTCGAGTAGTCGAGCAGCGACTCCGCGCAGTCGGCCGACGCGGCAAGCTCGCCCGTTGGCTCGGGGAACGGGGTGAACCCGAGCCGTCGACCTTGACGGCAGGCAAGAGGGGAGTCAGGGAACCGAGTGCCTGACGACGCGGTGCGGCGCACAGCCTCGAGACATGTCGAAGGGCTCACACCTTCCGGGCACCCGGCGAACGCAGTTGGAGTGGATGGGTCTCTCAACACCCGCCATCACGCGGTCGATAGATTGATCGACAGCAACGTCGTCACGGTGACCTCACGCTTCCCGTCCCACCCGCGGGGTCTGCACGGCCGGTCCGGACGGTGTGCGTACGCCTGAGATACTGACCGGCGTTCTGGTTACCGACGACTCCTGCATGGAGCGAACCCTGATGGAAGAGCCCACTGCTCACGTCCGCAAGACCGCGCTGCCAGGCGTCGGCGCTCGGTACGACCTCACGACGGACGCCGGTGACTACCTGTCCGTGGTATCGCTGCACGATGGCCGCCGGGTCCTGGCCGTCCACGATTCGGACGACGACGACGTGTGCAAACTCAGTCTGTCGCTCACCCGACCCGAGGCGAAGACGCTTGCGAAGCTGCTGACCCTCGACGATCCGGTGGCGCACCTGCACAAGACGATGGAGATCGATCTCGTCACCGAGCACATACCGATCACCGCACGTTCGCCCTACAGCGGCCGTACCCTCGGCGACGCTCAGATACGGTCGCGTACCGGCGCCTCTGTCGTTGCCGTCCTGCGCCGTACCGCCGCTGTACCCTCGCCTACACCGGACTTCAGATTCGCGACCGGGGATGTCCTTGTCGTCGTAGGCACCCGGGAAGGTGTCAATGCAGTTGCCGAGCTGATCGCGGGAGGGTGACCGGACGTGCATGCTAGCACCGCACTGCTGATCGAACTTGGCGCGGTCATCCTTGCACTCGGCATCATCGGTCGGCTCGCCGGACGTATCGGCTTCTCCCCGATACCTCTCTACCTGTTGGCTGGGCTCGCCTTCGGGCAGGGCGGCCTCCTGCCGCTGCACGCGAGCGAGGAGTTCGTCGCCACCGGGGCCGAGATCGGTGTGATTCTCCTCCTGCTCTTGTTGGGGCTGGAGTACAGCGCATCGGAGCTCGTGACCAATCTCAAGACCCAGTTCCCGTCTGGTGTCGTCGACTTCCTGCTCAACGCAGTACCGGGTGCCGCAGCGGCCCTGCTGCTGGGGTGGGGACCGGTCGCTGCTGTCGTCCTGGCTGGCGTGACCTGGATCTCCTCGTCCGGGGTGATCGCGAAGGTTCTCAACGAGCTCGGCAGGCTCGGTAACCGCGAGACTCCCGTCATCCTCGGCATCCTCGTCATCGAGGACCTGGCGATGGCGGTGTACCTTCCTATCCTCACCGCGATCCTGGCAGGTCTGTCGTTCGTCAAGGGCAGCCTGACACTTGGGATTTCCCTTGCGACGGTGGCTGCCGTTCTCTACCTTGCGCTTCGCCACGGCCGTCTGATCAGTCGAGCCGTCTCATCCGACGACTCTGAGATGCTCCTGCTCGCCGTGCTGGGACTCACGATCTTCGTCGCGGGTCTCGCCCAAGAGTTGCAGGTCTCGGCCGCTGTGGGCGCGTTCCTGGTCGGTATCGCACTGTCCGGCGAAGTGGCCGAGGGCGCCCGCATCCTTCTCACCCCACTACGGGACTTCTTCGCTGCGGTGTTCTTCGTGTTCTTCGGCTTGAACACCGACCCTGCGCAGATACCTGCTGTCCTGCTGCCTGCATTCGCGCTCGCCCTCGTGACAGCTGGAACAAAGATCGCCACGGGCTGGTACGCAGCGAAGCGGGCTGGCGTCAAGGCGGCCGGCCGTTGGCGAGTCGGCGGTACGCTCGTCGCACGAGGCGAGTTCTCCATCGTCATCGCCGGGTTGGCAGTGGGCGTCGAGCCTCGAATCGGCCCGCTGGCCACGGCGTACGTGCTCATCCTGGTCATCATGGGACCTCTGACAGCTCGCTACACCGACGTCATCGCCAAGCGTCTCACCGGGCAACGTTCCACGACCAGCCAAGCGGGTTACGCCGCCACCCGTTACGCACTGAGTGAGGACCTCGCTGTCAGCTCGGCGTCTGTGGTCGAGGGCATGGCAGTGGGGCATGACCGTCACGACCAGGCTGAGGATCAGGTTGCGCCGGGACCAGATCGAGGAGACGGCAGGGATTCTGGGGCTGATGCCCGCTAGCGTCTCGTCGAGCGCGACGCGAAGACGATGACGTTGTTGGCGTAGGACGTCCCGTCACTGGGACCGCCACACGTGATGAGCCGTAGTCCCGGCACCGGAGACGAGTCGTAGACCTGCTCTGTCGGGAACTCCCGTTTGGGAAACGACTGCACACCGTCGACCGTGAAGCGCACGCTCCGACCGTCGGCGCGTTCGACGACGACGTCGTCGCCGGGCTCCAGCTCGCCCAGACGGTAGAAGACGGCAGGTCCTTGCCTGTTTGTGACGTGGCCGACGACCACTGCGCTGCCGCTCTCGCCCGGACTAGGGCCGTATCGGTACCAGCCGGCGAGGTGTCCCTTCTCAGGTGGTGGTGTCGCCACTGTGTGCTTGGCTGTCAGCGCCACCGGAACCACTCGTGCCGAGACTCCTATCGCGGGAATCCGGATCCTGACCGGTCTCGATCGGGGAAGCCCCCGCGGAGCAGACAACAGGTCGGTGATTGGGGCGTCGACGTCGACCGTTGCTGCGCTCTCTGGATGGGCCGACGAGTTTCCAGGCTCGTCGAGTTCTACGTCACGGTGGCCGTTCGTACCGTCATCTGGTTGGTGGTCATAGGAGCCGTGGCTGTCTTGCCCCTGACGTGGGCGGGTCAGCCTGTTCGCATGCGATGCCGAGGGCAGATCACGGTGCGACGGTGCGGCCGCTCGATCCGGCTGCGCCTGCCCGAGCGGCGCAGCGTGGAACGCCGTCGACGACGTCCCACCTCCGAACAGCGTCAGGCCGATGAACACGACGATGCCGGCAGTCCGCCGTGCGCTACGGCGGCTGCCGGCACCTCGCGCGGAACGGTCAGGCAACGCCACCACCGAGACGCCGCCTCAGCATGAGCAGGCCACCGACACCGGCCGCAGCCAGTGCACCTGCGCCGCCCAACAGGAGACCAGGGTGGGCGTTGGTCGAGCCAGGCTCGCCAGCCTCGACTGGACCATTGGGCTTCACCCACAGCTTGCCGTAGGCACAGGAACCCTTCAGGTCGTAGGCACCAGGCTCTGCCGACCAGGGAACCTCCGCGGTTCCCCAGTACTGGTGTGTGCCCTCGAGCTTCTTGCCGTCTTTGTATCCCTTCGTCGGGTATCCGTCCTTGCCGTAACTCTGCGGCTCACTCTCGGCCCACTGGTCGTTCTGCTCGCCCCGAACACCGTCCTTGTGCACTTCAGCGCGGCCTTCCTGAGACCAGGTACGGTCCTTCTTGGACCAGCCGCTGTCGCTCTCGGACCACGCACTGCCTTCCTCAGACTCGGCGCTGTCGCTCTCGGACCAGAAGTCGCCAGCCTCCGGCTCGGTGCGCTCCATGCGGAAGTTTCCGCTCTCTTCCTCGTTCTCGACCGCGCTGTCGTCCTCGAGCGCGCTCTGTGGTTCGACGTTTGCGTCGTTCTCCAGCGACTCCTCGCGAGCGTCGCTACCGCCTTCCGCACCCTCGTGGGAACGACCGCGAACCAGATTGCCAGCCCGGCCGAGCTCGCTCGGGTCCTCTGTTGCGTGGAGCTCGGCCAGGTTCTCGGTCGCGTCAGGCTCGGTCGGGTTCTCAGCCCGGTCGAGCTCCGCCGCGACGTCCGCTCCCTCGGGATCCGTCGTGCTGCTCAACGGCTCAGGGACCTTGCCCTTGCCCGGCTTGGCGCGGTCCATGCGGAAGTTTCCGCTCTCGTCTTCGTCCTCGAGCGCGCTGTCGTCCTCGAGCGCGCTCTGTGGTTCGACGTTTGCGTTGCTCTCCAACGTCTCCTCGCGAACGGACCCGTCGGACTCGGTCAGGCTGCCAGTGCCATCGGGCTCCGCGACATCGCTCAACGGCTGGGGGAACTTGTGGCCCTTGACCGGCCACAACTTGACATTGCCTGTGACCTTGGACCAGGCCCAGGCATGCTCTTGCTGCTCGTAGCAGAGCTGCAGAATCTTCACTTTGTGGCCCGGCTCGACCCACTGAGGCAGGACCTTGATCACGCCGTTTTGCTTGTGGCCGTAGCTGTCGCCGTCGGCAGCAGGCGCCGCTGCGACGCCAGCAGCAGTGCCGAAAAGGCATGCACCGGTCAGCGCCGCTCCCGCCGCCACCCTGCCGAGAACGTTCTTCGACATCTATCTGCCGCTCCCTTTCTTTTGAGTCCTCTCAGGTCAGCTGACGATGGAACGCTGCCCGAGAGCGTCACCGGCATAAACGGGATTCCACGCCGCCACGAGTTGTGCGCAACCCAGAGGAGACCGAGGCATGCGATTCGGAATGAAGGCGCACCATCCATGCGGTACGTGGGTGCCCGCTCGGGTATCGCCACAGTCGCAACCGAGGCACGGCACTGCGGCCCAGGCGCCTGTGCCTCCGCGACTCAACGCGGACTTTCGTCCCTGGCGCGAGAGCACCTCTGCACCGAAACCTTGGGGAGTGTGCGTCGTCCTCCGGCCGGACGGAGGTGCAGTCCGAACTCGGCGGATGCACCGAACCTGGACGGAATGTCGATGTTCGGCATTCCGGGCGGTTCGGCATCGAAGGCATCCAGCGCGAGTCGCAGCTCAACTCGCAGCGCTCGATGCAATCGACAGAGCACGCAACCGCTGATCGGCGAAGATTCCTAGGAAGGGAGACCTTGCGATGCCCAGTCGGCCCCAGCTTCGTCAGCTTGGAGTCAGTACCGGCAAGAAGGCCCGGCTTCACCGCATTCTGTTCCAGCACGGAGTCGGTAACGGCACGGCGCTCTTCCTGCCGTACGACCAGGGACTAGAGCACGGCCCGCGAGACTTCTTCGTGAATCCGGCGGCTGCCGATCCTGCCTACATCACCAAGCTCGCCATCAAGGGGAACTTCAACGGCCTTGCCATCCAAGTCGGACTTGCGGAGAAGTTCTACTGGGACTACGCCGGAGAGGTGCCACTCGTCCTGAAGCTCAACGGCAAGACCGACATCCCGTCTGACGCCGAGGCACTCTCGCCGTTGCATGCCAGTGTTGCCGACGCGGTCCGGCTCGGTGCCGACGCGGTGGGATACACGATGTACGTGGGGTCGCCGGCCCAGGAGAAGGACTTCGCACAGTATCGCAAGGTCCGCGAGGCGGCGCATGAGTACGGAATGCCGCTCATCGTGTGGGCGTATCCGCGAGGCTCGGCAATCCAGGCCAAGGGCGGCAAGGATTCCTTCTATGCAGTGGACTACGCGGCGCGCACAGCAAGCGAGCTGGGTGCGGACATCGTGAAGGTGAACTTCCCGCGTCCGGAGCTGCGGCAGGGCGTACGGAAGGAGTACGACCAGGACTTCTCGCCGCAGCAGGCGATCGACGCCGTCGTACGATCCGCGAACCGGACGTACGTCCTCGTATCCGGAGGCGAGAAGGCAGGCGATGAGGCCATGCTCGAGAAGGCACGGCAAGCAATGGAGGCCGGTGCCCTCGGGCTGATCTTCGGCCGCAACATCTGGCAGCGTCCGTACGACGAGTCACTCGTCTTCATCGAGCAGCTGCAGGAGATCCTCGCCAAGTACCCGGCGCCGTAGCGACGACGCTCCGACCTCATCCATCGATCTGCCGCCTGCACGGCGCGCGTTCTCTGGGTGCCTGCGCGGTGTGTTCCACGTGCTCCCGAGGCGCCAGGGCACGTGACCTTTGACTAAAGACCGACCGGGTCATGCGACCCGGGCACCGAACCACGAGGAAACCGAGCCACGAGACGCGGACGTCCCTGGTGGGTGAGTCGGAACGACGGCAACTGGGGCGGTGGACTGCCGTACGACGACATGGGAGAGACAATCCGCTCTCAGCACCGGGCCCGGGACAACCACGAGGTGAGCGGTTGAGGCCTGCTCGGTGAGCGTACGGCCGGGCTGATCCGTGCGTGGCAGCACGCTGACCGGTACGTTCGGGAACCGCGCCTGCCAGGGTTCGAGGCTGGCCCGGTCAATCGCAGGGGTCCGTGTACACAACACATCCAACGGAACGCCGGCCACCGCCGCCGCCTCGAAACCAAACTCGACCACGGCGACAGTGCAGTGTGGGTCGTCGACAGCCAGCACCACACGAAGCCCGGCCGCGCTTGGGTCCCGTGTTGCGCGCCACTCGGGCGGTACGACGATCAGCGGGACCCGGCTCGTCGCCGCAAGGGTCGTCGACGTCGAGCCGAGAGCACGTGAGGCGAGCCGCCCGCGTCCACGACGGCCCACGACACACATGGGGGAGTGGATGCAGGCATCTTCCAGCACTCGGCTGGGTGTTCCTTCGTGCAACGCGGTGCCGACGACGCGTCCGGACCTCCTGCCCAAGTGGTCGCGAGCCGCAGCGAATACTGCACGACCTTCCTCGTACATCTCCCGCATGTACGACTGCGGATCGACGTGATACCGCAGGCCGAGCCTCCGATAGGCGTGCACGAGCCTGACGTGCAGACCCCGACGCTCGGCCTCGAGAACCGCCCAGTCGAGAGCGCGCAGCCCATTGTCCGAACCGTCGATGCCTACGACAATCGCCGGTTTGCTGGCGGTCTGCGACCGACGTCGCCTGTGCTCCGAAGCCACGCCGAGCTGGGAACTCATGCCTTCAGAGTCCCAGTCAGCCAGGGGAGAGCACCAGTCATGTCCGCCAGCCTGGGTCCGTGGGCTCGAGTCCGGCTGACCTTGGACCCTCCGGTTCCCCGGAATGTCGCGAAATGCTTATGTCGAACCGGATGCTCGTGGCGAGATCAGGAGTCGACACGGCGCGCCAGCCATCCCGACGATCGGCCGGCCGCCGGAGCAGACAGCGTACGGCGTTCTCGTCTGAGGCCAGGACGCCGCCTAGTGGAGCACATGCGGGGGCGAGCTGCGATGGGTCGAGCGAGTGAGGGCAGGTGCCTCGTCCAGTTGCGGCGCCGGCTGGGCTTGACACGCAACCCGATGTATCGCACCTCGGACCGGCTTGAGGCGCTGTTGTTGCTGGCAGTCGTCGTCGTGACCATCCTGGCGATTCCGCTGGCAGTCGGCAACGCACGCGATGCGTACCGGGAAGGAATCCAGCATGCCGAGAAGCTTTCGGCCGATGGTCACTGGGGAAAGGCGATCCTGCTCGAGGAGCCGTCGACCGCCGCGGTCGCCACACCTGACGCGCCAACGGAGTATCCGACCTTCGCCCTCGCCCGATGGCGAGGCCCGGACGGCGAGTGGCGTAAGGGCAGGGTGCCGGTGGACTCCGACAGCGAAGCGGGCGCGGTGGTACGCGTCTGGTTCGACAAGTCTGGCACGGTCGGTCGTCCGCCCCCGACGAAGGGCGAAGTGTCAGACCAAGCAGTCGCCACAGGGCTCACGACCTGGCTTTCCACCGAGCTCGCTGTCATCGTCGGCTATCTGCTGCTGCGCTGGTGGCTCGACCGGCGGCGGCTCGCATCATGGGAGGCCGAATGGGAGCAAGTCGCACCCCGCTGGACTCGCAAGCTGCGTTAGCAGCCTGCGCGAGGGACCTTGGCCTCTTACCGGTGGACGCGCATCACGGGAACCTGGATGGCTGACTCCACGTGACACGTCCGACAGCAAGCCTGACCCGTCCACGATGCTGTAGGCCCGCCCGGAGGTGACGATGACGTTGAGGGCGACGGCTCGGGATCGAGTGCCACGACAACGGACACCGGAAGCTGGTACGACCCGCCTGCAGCCAAACCTCACCGACTACATTCGGGTCCGCAGGGACTTTTCCTGGGAGACTGCACGATCCTGGATCGACGGGTTACCCGACGGGCGAGGGCTGAACGCCGCGTACGAGGCCGTCACCCGGCACGCCGCGAGGGATCGAGCGACGCAGGCCGCCTTGAAATGCTGGGACGAACACGGGCAACTGTCCCAGGTGAGCTACTCGGCCCTCGACATCTCGACCAACCGACTGGCGAATGTGCTGGGTCGGATCGGTGTGGGCAAAGGTGACCGGGTGGCAGCGCTGTTGGGCAACGTACCGGAACTTGCGATCACGGTGCTCGGGACGCTGAAGGCGGGTGCTGTCTTCACCGATCTCGCCTGTGAGGCAGACGACCTCGAGCAACGCCTCCGTCTCGTCGATCCCCGCGCGCTGGTCACGAACACCGAGCTGTACAAGCGTCGAGTGGCACCGATGCGGGAGCAGCTGCCGTCCCTGGCCCAGGTCCTGCTGATCGACGGCCCAGCCGGAGCGGACACCCTGGACTTTCACAGGGCCCTGGCCGAGAGCAGCGAGGACTTCGTCATACCTCCGACCGAGCCCGACGACCCGTCGCTCGTCCTGTTCACCCGAGGTCGTGCCGGCAAGCCGAGGGCCGTGGTGCATGTGCACGAGTCCGTGATCGCTCACCATGCGACCGCCGCGTACGCTCTCGACCTTCACGCCGGAGATGTCGTGTGGTGTGACGCCGAGCAGCCCAGTCTGGTGAAGATCTGCTACGGCATCATGGCGGCGCTGAGCCACGCCACAACCAGCGTGCTCGACGTGTCACGACCCGATCCTGCAGACGCATATGCCCTTCTGGAGCAGGCGAAGGTCACGGTCTGGTACACGACGCCTGCCACGCTGCGCCTGATGCGTCAAGCGGGCGCAGCGCTGGCTCAGTCGTACGACCTGTCCTCACTCCGCTTTGTGGCAAGCGTCGGCGAGTCGCTGGAACCCGACCTCGTGACGTGGAGCCAGGAAGCATTGGGCAGACCGGCACACGACACGTGGTGTCAGACCGAGACTGGGATCATCGCGATCAGCAACTACGCGAGCATGGACATCCGGCCAGGATCGATGGGCAAGCCCATGCCGGGGGTCAGGGTAGGGCTCCTTCCGCGCGGGGCGGCCGACCAACTCAGGGCGCAGGACGGCGATCCCGCCGAGCTGACCGACCCGAACGCCGTGGGGGAGATCGCAATACGTCCCAGTCTGCCCTCGATGTTTCGCGCCTACCTCGACGACGCAGAGGAGTTCGCGCGACGCTTCGTGGGGGGTTGGTACTTCACCGGTGATCTGGCTCGCAGGGACAATGACGGGTTCTACTGGCACGCAGGCCGTCTGACCGACAGGTGAACCTTTTGGGTTCGGGTATGCACAGCCGGGTCGGTGAGGACCATTGGCACTGGACAGACCTGGCTGCCCGGCACAAGGTGAACCCATGTTCGTCAACCTCGATCTCCGCAAGCACGCAGAGGACTTGGTGGACAAGGCTCGCATGGCGCCATCGTTGCGCAATGCGCAGCCATGGGCGTTTCGGGTGAAGCCGGACGCGGTCGAGGTCTATGCCGATCGCTCACGTCGCATTCCCACCATCGATCCCGACGATCGTCAACTCTTGATCGGCGTTGGCGCAGCGGTCTACGCCATTCGCCTCGGGATCAGCATGCTTGGCGTAGAGCCTACGATCTCGTTGCTTCCAGGGGCAGAACGCGGAGACCTGGCGGCGCTGGTCTCCGTAGGTCCAGACCACGTGCCTTCACTCGCCGAGGCCCGCCTGATGGAACAGGTACCGGTACGCCGGACCGTGCGAAGCCGGATGAATCCATGCGTATCAAGCCAGGAGCGAGGCGAGCTCACCGCGGCTGCGGCGAGTGAGGCCGCGACGTTGGTGTGGATCGGCGATCCGGAGCCAAGGCGAGTGCTTGCGCACCTCGTCGCCTTGGCACAGCGTCGTCGCGCGGCCGAATCCCGTGTCGCGTCCGGTGGTGCAGGGACGGGAACAGCGGTCGTCGATCATGGCCTTGAGACCGTATCGGCGGTCGCGGAGCCGCCCTTGGAGGAGCCGGAATCCGAGCCGTCGGTGGCGGTCCTGACCACGGGTGGTGACCGTCCGACGGACTGGCTACGCGCCGGGCAGGCCTTGATGAGAGCTCTCCTCACGGCAACAGCTGACGGCCTGGGTGCTGCGTACATCAACCTGCCGCTGGAGCTCCCCGACATCCGGCCGCGAGTTCGTGACGAGCTTGCGCTGGCAGGGTTTCCACAGTTGATCCTTCGATTCGGCCGTCCGCTGGATGGCTGGCCGCTGCCGACGCCTCGGCGCCCGATCTGCGAAGTCCTGCGCCCGCGCCCTTAGCGTCGGTCGTGTCCGCCGGGCTTTCTGGTCGACGTTCCGACAGGTGCCTACAGGTGCACTGTCCGGTGCGACGGTTTGCTCACTCTGCCTGTCACCGTGACGTCGAACAAGGAGCGGACCACGACGTGCGCACCTTGACGGTGCAAGGCAGCGTCACGATCCGGCCGCCAGGGCACGGCGTCGCGATGCAGACCCAGGACGACGGCGAACCCTGCACGACGCGCGGCATCGACTCCTAAAGGTGAGTCGTCCACAGCTGCCAGCCGGCCTGGAGGAAGGCCGATCCGTCGGGCAGCTTCGAGGAGCAGGTGCAGACGACGCTCGGGGCTGAACTCGACATGCCACGTGTCACACAGGCCGGTCAGGTCCTGCACGTCGACTCGGACGTCAAGAAGCCGCTCGACGTTGCCGGCACGGGCGACTCTGGTGGCATGGATTGTGCCGAACGCACCGATCTGCGCGCCGCGGGCTCGAAGCTCACGAAGCAAGGCGATGGCATCCGGAAACGCCGCAACACCGTAGCGCTCGACCTCCTCCAGAAAGTACCGAGTCTTGCGCTCGAGCAGAGCAACGGCATCGTCCTCGACGAGACCGCGCGAGGCCAGGAAGCTGCGTACTCCTTCCAGCTGGAACTCGCTGTCGATATACCGCAGGTAGTCCTCAGGGACCGCAAACGGTGCAAACGTCCTGCCGAGCTCGTGCCCGCGGTGCCGCAGATGTTCGTCGAGGCTGCGTTTCCATGCCGCCACGTGAACACGTTCGGTATCGAGGACCACGCCATCGATCGCAAACAGTGCCCCGCCTATCTGATCCATGGCGAGGGTCGGTCTCTCGACTGTCATCGGGCTCCCCCCGACCCGATGGTAAGGCGAGATGCTCAGCCACGGGCGAGGATCGCGCGGCCCCGGTGTCCGGCGATCGTGAGCTCGTCGCATTCGTTCACGACGACGTGGGCTCCGACGGTGTAGAGGCGACTCCGGAGACCGAACCGATCAACCGCGATGATCGGTTCGAAACATCCGTTCCACGCAGCCTGGGCCATGACCGGGCTGCTCGTGAGCACTGCGGTACGCCTCGGTGAGACACCCAGCCGATGGGTGGCCTCCAGCATCACTGCCGGATCAGGCAACGCGGGTAGACCGGCGATGGCCGCGTCGATGCTGTCGAGCTTCAGATCGAACAACTTCGTAAGCTGGGCGCAGCTCAGGATATGGGTGCAGTTCCGGCTCGCCGAGACGGCCGCTGTCCGGATCCCGCGCTCCCGCAGGTTGCGCAGGAGGGTCACCGCGCTCGGGAACGTCCGCACACCAGTGCGACGCAACTCGGTCAGAACGTACGAACTCTTTCGTGCGGCAAGGGAATGCACGGTGTCGGCGTGCCGGTCTCGCGACTCCTCGGGAATCTTGACGCCGCGGGCGGTCAGGAACTCCCGTACCGTCTCGGTTGCCGGCCGACCGTCGGCGTACCGGAAATAGTCCTCGATCGGGTCGAAACCCGGCACAGTAACGTCCTCGTCGGCGCAGTGACGAGACAGGAACTCGTCGAACACCTGCTGCCACGCCGCGCCGTGCAGCCGGGCCGTGTCCACGACGACGTGGTCGGCGTCGACGAGGACAGCGTCGATACGGTCCAGGTGAAGAGTGGGGGAATGCACGTCTTTAGGTTGACCACATCATCACCAGGGCCGAAGAGGCTTCGGTCCCGGCCGACAGGGGCCCATGGCCAGCCCAGTTCTCAGATGACCACGTTACGTCGGCTTCTGGCCTCTTTCAGAGGCTTGCATGCACCTCTCGGATAGGACAAGCCACGGAAAGTGGGAGCGGCCTACAGCTCCTGCTTCGGCGCTTCGTCACCACTCACCACGTTCCCGCCTTCCTGACAGTCGGTCGCTCCACTATGATCATCGATCATGACCGACTGATGCCGGCAGCGAGGGCTTCTACTCCACAAGCCACCGAAGCCTGCGGTTGGGTCGCGTCGTGACGAGTGGGCTTCGGAGAGGCGAGGTCGGATGCTCGAAAGCCTCACGGTCGGACTTCTGCTACTCGGGCTTTCGACCCTCACGATCACACTGAGCTTGATCGCGGGTGCGTGGCTGCGGGAATGTCATGACGACCTCCTGGAGGATCACTTCGCCGCTGTCGTGACGTTCAGCCTTCGCATCTACCTCCGGAGGCGCTTGACGTCGCGCCGGATTCTGCCCGGACCTCTCGCCCGCAAAGTCCTGGCACGGGTCGGGACGGCGAGCGCATTTCCCATGCTGGCCTCGATTCCCTTCCTTTTCGTCGCCGTGGGTCTTGGTCCGAAGGTCGGCACGGCGGCCGCGCTGGTCGTGATCGTCGTGCAGGCGGCCTTGGCGGGAATCTCGCTCACCCTTCTCCTGCGTGGCCTTCGTTGGTGCAGCCAGCCGGAGGCGTGGAGCAACCGACACCAGATCAGCTTTCCCGAGGATCTCGGTCCACGAGAACGCTGTCGTGCCGTGCTGAACATGTACTGGGCCCGCAAGATTCCAGTCGGGATCACGGTGGGAATCGGGCAGATCGTGGTTCTCGCGATCGCGTTGGTCGTCGTCGCATCGCAGGGACTGCCGTGGAACCAACCGAACGAGGTCATCTCGGTGGGCTCGCTGGTCTGGATCCCCGCTGTACTGGCCCTTCCTGCGCCCGCGATTGTCGCTGGACGCATCGGGCGTCGCCGGATGGCCTCGGCTCTGGCGATATCTGAGGTCCTTCGCGTGCTGGACCTGCGGGAACGCCGGGCCGTCATCCTGACCCCGATTCGAGATCCGCTGTGGAAGGAGCGCGACGGACTCGGAGAGATCGTCGCGCTGCTCCGTGAGTCCGCCCGGCAGCTCGACGCCCGTCAGCGCCGTGAGATGTCGCCACATCCGATCTCTCACCTGCTACGAGCCAGTGCCGACGACATCCATCGGTTTCTGAGAAGCGACCGATCCCTCGTGGCGTACGACATCCCCGACGACATTCGCAAGACTCTGATCCTGGTCCTGAAGGTCCTCCTCGGCCCGGCGCGGGAGGAGACGTACAAAGAGCTGAACAGCTACGTGTCCGCCTTCGACGGCGCCGGAGAGCCCGTCAGGGCCCCGGTTGCCGCGAAGGAGAAGGTGACGTCGGCAGCCTTTCGGGTCCTCAACGTCCTCGACCAGATGAGCCGCATCGCTCCTATCGTCTTCTGGCTCCTGGTTGTCGTCGCGCTCATCATCGACGGTCAGGCAAGCGTCGACGAGCTTGTGCGGATCCTGAAGTGAGCAGCTCCCGACCTTCCGGCGCATCTCCTGCTACACGCGGCGGCTGCGGGCTCGTTGCTTCTCCCGCTCAGACCGGCTCAGCACGACCTTCCGAAGCCGGATACCAGCCGGAGTCACCTCGACACACTCATCCTCGCGGCAGAGTTCCAACGCCTGTTCCAGCGCCATCTGACGCGCCGGTACGAGACGTTCCAGCTCCTCGGCAGTCGACTGGCGGACGTTGCTGAGCTTGCGCTCCCTGCAGGGGTTGACGTCCATGTCCTCGGCACGAGCGTTCTCACCGATGATCATGCCTTCGTACACCTCGGTGCCAGGCGTGACGAAGAGCGTTCCGCGCTCCTGCAGGTTGAAGCAGGCGTACGCCGTGACGATGCCGTGCCGGTCGGCCACGAGCGAGCCACGTTGCCGGGTCCGCATCTCACCGACCCAGGGCTCGTAGCCTTCGAAGACGTGATGGAGCATCCCGGTGCCGCGGGTCTCGGTGAGGAATTCCGTACGAAAGCCGATCAGCCCTCGCGCCGGCACCACGTAGTCCAGCCGTACCCAGCCGGTGCCGTGGTTGACCATCTGCTCGAGGCGGCCTTTCCGCAGTCCCAGCATCGAGGTCACGACACCGACGTACTCTTCCGGCACGTCGATCGTCACACGCTCGACCGGTTCGTGACGTTTCCGGTCGATCTCGCGGACGACAACCTGGGGCTTGCCCACGGTCAGCTCGAAGCCCTCCCGGCGCATGAGCTCGACGAGGACGGCGAGCTGGAGCTCACCGCGACCCAGCACTTCCCAGGTGTCGGGTCGGTCGGTGCTTCTCACGCGGATCGAGACGTTGCCGATCGTCTCCGCGTCCAGACGGCTCTTGACCAAGCGGGCGGTGAGCTTGTCGCCGCTCCGACCGGCCAGGGGTGACGTGTTGATGCCAATGGTGACCGAGATCGACGGCTCGTCCACTCGGATGACCGGCAGCGGGTGCGGATCATCCAGGTCGGCCAACGTGTCGCCGATCGTGATGTCCGGGATGCCTGCGATCGCCACGATGTCGCCGGGCCCGACCTTGTCAGTGGGTACCCGATCGAGGGCTTGCGTCTTCAGTAGCTCCGTCACCTTGACCGGCTCCGTCGAGCCGTCGCTCCGACACCATGCGACCGTCGCACCACGAACCAGCTCACCGTTGTGAACCCGGCAGAGCGCAAGCCGACCGAGATAGGGCGACGCATCGAGGTTGGTGACGTGTGCCTGCAGTGGGGCGGTCTCGTCGTACGTCGGTGCGGGAACGGTCTGGATGATCGTGTCGAACAGTGGCCGCAGATCCGGGTTGTCGGGGAGGGATCCGTCCTCGGGTTGCTCGAGACTCGCACGTCCGGCCCGGGCCGAGGCGTAGACGATGGGGAAGTCGAGGGCGCCAGGGTCCGCATCCGGATCGTCCAGCAGGTCGAGGAACAGTTCGTACGTCTGGTCGACCACCTCGGCGATCCGGCTGTCCGACCGGTCGACCTTGTTGACGACGAGAACGATGGGCAGCTTCTTGCTCAGTGCCTTGCGGAGGACGAACCGGGTCTGCGGAAGCGGCCCTTCCGATGCGTCGACGAGGAGCAGGGCACCGTCGACCATCTCCAACGCGCGCTCGACCTCGCCACCGAAGTCCGCATGCCCGGGTGTATCGACGATGTTGAGCCTGACCGGGCCGTCGACCGTGGGCCACTCGATGGCGGTGTTCTTGGCGAGGATCGTGATGCCCTTCTCGCGCTCGAGATCCATCGAGTCCATGACCCGCTCGGCGACGTCCTGGTTCTCCCGGAACGCGCCAGACTGCCACAGCATCGCGTCCACGAGGGTGGTCTTGCCGTGATCGACGTGAGCGATGATGGCGAGATTGCGGATGTCCGAGCGCACGGCCATGCGACCATCCTGTCGGAGCCACACCAGCTGCCAGCGCTCGGGGCGGCTCTACGAGCCAGCCTGGGGAGACCTCCAGCGACGTGGTAGCCACGATGTGCACGCAGCCATGGGTTGGCTACAGAAACCTCGCGGCGCGTGGTCATTTCTGGGTGGGAATCAGCGGAACTGGTAGAGGATCGGAGCAGTGAGTACGCCGGCCGGCGGGAGGCCGAGCAGCTGGGTCAGGACGTCCACCGGACCCAGCAGGCGGCCGGGCTCCAGCGCGCGTGCTACGGAGGCCGACAAGTCCTCGCTGGATTCCGGCGTACGCATGCGTTCGAGCATGCTGAGTCGCGGCGACACGCGGACCTGCGCCTCGTCACGCGCAAGTCCCGCCCGGGAACAGGCGATGTCGACGGCACGCTCGAAGCCGCCCAGCTCGTCCACCAACCCGCGGTCTCGCGCATCCGCACCCGTCCACACGCGTCCGCGCGCGCAGGCCTCGACATGGGCACGGGAAAGACCTCGGTCGGCGGCCACCTTGCCCGTGAAGTCGTCGTAGACCCGGTCCAGCCAGGCTTCCACGCGGGCCCACTCGGCATCGGAGTACTGCCGATACGACGAGAACATCCATGCATTGCGTCCTTCGGCCACACCGTCCCGGCTGATGCCGAGACGATCAAGGAGACCGCGGATCACGGCCTTGCCGCCGACGACGCCGATCGAGCCGGTCAAGGTGCTCGGCTCGGCCACGATCGTGTCCGCACCCATCGAGATGTAGTAGCCACCGGAGGCCGCGACGCTCGCCATGGAGACGACGACGGGCTTGCCGGCTTCGCGCACGCGGTGGACCTCACGCCAGATCGCATCGGAGGCGACGTACGACCCGCCTGGGCTGTCGAGCCGCATCACGACGGCCCGAACCTGTGGATCACGTACCGCGCCGCGCAGTGCCGCGCCCATCGTGTCAGCGCCTATGGAGGTGGCGCTCCAGAGTCTCCGGCTCGACCGCCCGAGGTGGATGTCCCCGACACCGTGAACGACGGCCACGAGCGGACGCTTGGCGAACCGGCGTACGGCTTGACGTGGTTCGAGCAGCTTCGCTCGCCGGTAGCGATGGACGAAGCGCAGCTCACACTCACCGAGCCGCTGGCGAAGGCTGTGATAAACCTCGTCACGGTACCCCAACCGGTCGACGAGTCCAGCGTCCACGGCGTCGCTGCCGGTGATCGGCGCCTGATCGACCAGCTCGCGGACCCGAGCCGGCTCCAGTCTCCGGCTGCTCGCGACACCCTCGACGATCTGCTCCATCGCCGAGGCCGCGAGACGCCCCGCTGCCTCCCGGTGGGCGTCGGTCATCTCGTTGGTGAGGAACATGTCCGCCGCGTTCTTGTACTCGTGCCGCTGGGAAAGCTGCGGCTGCACACCCAGCTTCGCGAACGCGTCCTTGACGAAGATCGCCTCGGCCACCACGCCGGTCAGCCCCACATCCCCCGACGGTTGGAGCCAGATCTCGTCGAAGCCGGTCGCGAGGTAGTACGGCACAGTTCCCGGACCGAACTCGCCGAACGTCTCGGCCCATGCGACGGTGGGCCGACCGGTCGCGGCGAACTCCCGGACCGCGGACCGGATCTCCTGCACCTGCGCCAGGGTCGGTGAATGACCACCGACGTGAGCCACCAATCCGACCACATCGGGATCCCGCGCCGCGATGCGCAGTCCTTCGACTACGTCCCGCAACATCAGCCGGCGCCGGGCCAGGGCAGCGGTCAGTGGGTCCTGCGGCGGCGCCTCGAGAAGGGGAACGGTCAGATCGAGCTCGAGCAGTATCGACATGAGGCCACCCTAGAACCTGCTCAGCCGATCGTGGTGCCGCAAAAGGCGAGGCCGTCCCCATGGCCGGACGGGTCTGTGGCTAGTATCGGCTCACAACGGAGGGGAGTACTCCTTCGCGGCGGCATCGTCATCACGGCTCCCGGACGGGCGCCCGGTGCCGGCGGCCCAAGCCTGCGAAGGTGTCACCGGCGTCGGTGGCACAGTCATCGGTGACGTGCCGGTGATCTCGTGTGGGTGGAAGAGACCTCCGAGGAAGTGGCCTTCCTTGGAGGTTGTTGCGTGAATGTCCACCCGTGGGTCTGGTTTGCCACAGTTGCCGGTCTCATCCTGATCCTGGCGATCGACATCTTCGTGATCGGCCGCAAGCCGCACGAGCCCTCGCTACGTGAGTGCACGGCGTGGGTGTGCCTGTACGTGGGCCTGGCCGTGCTGTTCGGGATCGGCATCCTGGTCTTCTCGAGTGGGCAGTACGCCGGCGAGTTCTTCGCCGGGTGGATCACCGAGTACTCCCTATCGGCGGACAACTTGTTCGTCTTCCTCGTCATCCTCACGAGATTCGGTGTGCCACGGACGTACCAACAGACCGCGCTGCTGATCGGGATCATCCTGGCCCTCGTGATGCGCGGACTTTTCATCGCGCTCGGCGCGGCCGCGATCAGCATCTTCTCGTGGGTCTTCTACATCTTCGGAGCGGTCCTGATCTGGACCGCGATCCAGTTCCTGCGGCAAGGGGATCAAGACGAGACGGACTACAAGGAAAACGCCGTCATTCGGTGGGCGAAGCGGAACCTTCCGGCCACCGACGAATACAACGGTGTGCGGCTCACGCTGGTGCAGAACGGCAAACGGCTCGCGACCCCCATGCTCCTGGTGATGATCGCGCTGGGCACGACCGACCTGCTCTTCGCCTTGGACTCGATCCCGGCGATCTACGGCTTGACCCAGGAGCCGTACCTCGTCTTCACGGCCAACGTCTTCGCCCTCATGGGCCTACGCCAGCTCTACTTCATGATCGGCGGGTTGGTGAATCGCCTCGTCTACCTCACGTACGGCCTCGCCGTCATCCTCGGGTTCATCGGCGTGAAGCTGATCCTGCACGCGTTGCACGAGAACAACCTGCCGTTCATCAATGGCGGGCACCCGATCGAGGCCGCGCCCGACATCGGCATCGTGTTCTCACTCAGCTTCATCGTCGGCACGCTGCTCGTCACCACCCTGGCCAGTGTGGTGCGGAGCCGAAAGCTCTGACGGCGACACGAAGCGACCAGCCTTGCTCATGAGCGTCGCCTGTCGCTCGGCGTCGAGCGGCTCCTCGACGATCTGTCGGCCGGTGCGAGGGGAGTGCAGCAGGTGGCCGGCGGTGCCGGTCGCGAACCCGACGTGGTGGACCGGCCGATCCGAACGGCGGAAGAAGTACAGGTCACCGGCCTGAGCCTCGTCGACCGGGACGCTGTCGGCAGCGGCCGCCTGGTCGTCGGCATCGCGCGGCACCGTCACGCCGACCGTCCGGAACGACAGGTGGACCAGGCCAGAGCAGTCCAGACCGAACGCCGACATGCCGCCCCAGAGGTAGTCGAGGCCAACGAACCGCCGCGCCACGTCGAGCACCTGCCGCCCTGTGGGCTCCGGCCGTGTCTCGCCGGACTCTTGTGCAGAGCCGCGGCCACGGCGTCGTCGTACGACGCAAGCCGACCGAGCGAGCCAGCCGGACCCACCGTCCGGGAGGAGCACGCGGACCCGATCAGAGGTCTCCTCGGCGACCGGCAGGATCGTGCCGTACGTCGCGTACGAGACGACGCCGTCGCCGTCCACCGGTGTCGTGGTGACGGCGACCACAGCATCGGCTGCGACCTCTGGTGGTTCCCAGGCCGCGACGTGGTCTCGAGGGAGCCAGCCCGGGTATCCGCGTGGGTCGAGCTTCGACGGTTGCCACGGTGCGATCACCTCGAGCCAGTCGCCGGATTCGCCGATCACCTCGACCGGCTCACCCAGCAGCAGCTGTGTGTGCACCCGGTCGTGCAGGTCGCGTCGCGCTGGCACGTCGAGCGACCTCGCCCACTCGGCGGGGTCCGGCGACGCCTTGGTGATCGGCGCGTCGACGTCTCGAGGTGCGTCCGGGCTGGTCCAGAGCGTCGTCGCGGGAACGGTGATGGCGTGCATGCCGTCACCGTATCGGTTGTCCTTCCTGCTCGTCTTGAGCGGCCGCTGACAGCTCGTAGTGCACGGTGCGGTAGCGCATGGCCTTGTGCAGGAGGGGCACCGCCACGCCATGCAGGAGCGGATACTTGCGTGCCAAGGCCTTCCGGACACCTTTGGACTCGGCCTCGGAGAGCAGCCGGGCCCGCGCCCGCATGCTGGGTCCGGTCGGCTTGCCGCGGAAGGTCGACGGCGCCAGCTCGACCTCTGGGTTCCGACGCAGGCGTTTCACCTTGCCAGCCGCATCGTACGTCCGAAAGTACGCCCGATCGCCCGCCACGACGATGTTGACCGGTGTCAAGACACCGGCACCAGAGCGGCGGAATGTGGTCAGCGCGACCGTCTTCTGCTTCTTGAACCGATCGAATGGCCCCGTCGTCTCCATGGCCATCCCACCCTTCCGACGTCTGTGCAGCGAGCACTCGTCACTCAAAGCGCGACAAGTTGTGGCCGTTCGGCCCGCGACTTGTGACGGGTTGGGTAGGTGGTTCGTGACACGTCCTCGGTGAAAAGCTCGTCGAGCGTGAACAGCCGTGGACCCCCTCGACGCAACCTCAGAAGGAAGGCCAGGACTCCGGCAAGCCCGTCGATGTAGGCCGCCGAGACGGTCTGAAGGCTGTTGTCCGGGACCACGAGCCTGCCGTCGTGACGACCGGCCCGCAGGCCGAGCAGCGGGACGAGGTCGTCGGCCCAGATCCGGTACATCGGTTCGCCCAGAAGCTCCGAGGCGTCGAGGAAGAAGTCTCCGGCCCCCGCCAGTCCACCGTCGACACCGGGGGGAGACGCCCAGCGGCTTCGGTACACGGCGCCAGCAGCGGCACGGGCGTACTCGCCGAACCGTTGCTCGCCGGTGACTAGACAAAGGCGGAGCAGGAAGCTCCCGATGGTGCTTGCGGATTCGCCCTCCCACCACGCCGAGCCGTCGGTGTCGAGCTGCGCTCTGCGGCACAGCGCGTCGCCGATCTCGGCCGCGAGGTCGAGGTACGACGGTTCGGCCAGCGCCGCACCGACCGCGAGGAGGGCGTACCCGATGCCGGCGTACTCCCCGCAGCGGCCCGCGAGGTCGCGAGTCGTCACGTGGAGGGAGATTCCAGCGCGCAACGACTCCGCGCACGCGCCGGCACGTTCGAGAAAGTCCGGTCTCGACTCGCCCGGCATCACCGACTCGATGTGGAATGCGGCCCTGGCCAGGGACCCGGTTCCAAAGGATTGGCAGGTACGGACTTGCCCGGCATGGAGAGCAAATCGGAGCTGTGTGAGGGCGATTCCTGCGAGCCCGTTGCGCAACGTGAGTGGACGGCCGCTCACCGGCAGGCTGCCCGCCATCCGGGCGGCGAGTCGCAGCAGGCGAGGTTCGGCAAGCGCTGCGGCCGCGTCGGTCAGTACCCACGCGACACCCGCCGCTCCGCTGTAGAGGCCGGGATCGGTCCAGCTGTCCGGCCGTACCGTCTGGGCTGTGATCCAGCCGGCGGCCTTTCGTACCGCCGCCTCGAGCGTGCTCGGTGGGACCGTGTGCGACACCTCGTGGGGGAACGCACGGAGCAACACGGCCAGCACTCCTGCGGCACCGTGACTCACACATCGTGGGTCGGTGCGGCGGCCGGCCGCGCCCGCTCGCCAGAGGCGATCGGCGTCCAGCCGCATGGTGGAGGTCAGGTGGTCAAGACCGTCCGAGAGCAGCGCGTCGCAGGACGGCGAGGTGGGCCGGGCCAACTGCGTCGCTGCACCCGACGGCATGAGATTCGGACCGGCCGTGCCCCCTCTCGTCACGCCCGAGTCAGCGATCGCGAGGACGTCCTCCGCCCAGTCCTCGTCGGGACGGTCCGCCGGATCGGGGGAGAGGAGTTCCAGGATCACCGGCGCCAGGACCGCGGCCGCGTCGTTGTAGCGGGCGACCTGAGCCAGCCAGTCCTCGAGCCGAGGGACGCGCCGGCCGGAGGCCCCGGGCGCGTCGTCGAGGATCACCGGATCGGCTCCCGTGGTGAGGAGGAAGAGCAGCGCACCGAGGCTGTAGCAATCCTCGGCGGGATCGGCCGGCACCAGGGCGGCCGGCTGATCGAGTTCCAACGCCTGGTAGCCGGGCGTCCCCCGGTGCCGCTCGGGACATTTCGCCTGGGCGGCACCGGGAAGCTGGGTGAGGATCAGCTCGCCGTCGGGGGTGATCTCGAAGCACTCCGGGTCCAGCGTCCGCAGGACGACGCCTGCCTGATGGACGTGTCGCAGAAGCCGGCACAGGCGGAGGCCGACGGCTCGAGCGTGAGCCAGGCAAACCCCGGTGCCCGCCACCGCATTGCGCCGGATCCAGCTTCGGAAGGGTTCACCGGCGAGGTGTCGCTGGACCCGGAAGAGATCGCCGGACCGGGCGAACACCGTCACGGGGCGAGGAACTCGAACCGTGTCCGCCAGCTGCGCCATGAGACGGGTCTCGTCGAGCAGTCGCGCTCGCCTGTCCCGTCCGAGGTGATCGACGTCGGTGTGGCGTCGGGCATGCACGACCCGGACCTCGCCGACCGTCGTGGTCGCGTGGTAGAGACCACCGGTCGGATCGGCTTGCAGGACTCGCACGACCGTCACATCGTTCCGAAGCCGGGTACCGGCGTCGATCTCGAGGTCGTCGTGTGGGTATGGCTGGCCCGTGGTGTCGGCAGTGTGGACCAGGCTGTGACGCTGCCACCGACACGCCGTCGGAATCCACGGTCCGGCAAGGTCCTCTGTGGCCGTGTGCAGCTCGGCGGCGAGCTCGCGGCTCGTGGGCTCGTCAGGGCAATGGACGACGAGACACTTGCCGAACTCGTCGAGGTCACACTCGGGACTGCCGAGCCAGCGGACGCTGGCGATCGTCGGCGCGAACGAGAACGCGATCTCGTGCCGTGCGAGCACGGGGACGACCCGCCGGTAGACCGCTTCGACCGACGTGGGGGTAGCCGATAGGTAGAGCCGTGCAGCCGGGCGTTGGCCCCCTGGCGGATCCGACCCGGCACGATCGAACGCTGCAGCTTCGGGTCGAGCGAGGTGCAGGGGCGTGTCGGCGACGATGTGCCACGTCCGACCAGTTTCTCGACACAGCTGATGGTGGACGAGGCTCGTCAAGGTGTCGTCGCGAAGCCTGACCGGAGGCACTGACCCCCCTCTCGTGCCTTCTGAAGCGAGAGCACGCACTCTATACGATGCGTACGTTGTTCATTACGAAACGTAGCGCATTCACAGGGCTCCCGATTCATTGACCAGGCGCGGCGACGCTGCGCCCACCTCGGTAGGTGCCGCCACGTGGTGAGGCAGCCGTACACCCAGCGAGGCGAACCCGTCGCCGGTCAAAGCTTCGCGCGATCTGCCCAACTCGCGGCGGCGACTCGTGCAAGGAGCTCTCGGGCCCGCTCGTCGCTCAAGCTCGAGGTCACGCACGTGACGAGCACAAAGGGCGGTGCGTCGTCGGGGAAGACGATCGCAGCGCTGTGTCGTATCCCGTCCACCCAACCGTTCTTGTGGGCGACTGTGGTTCCGGGCGGTAACCCCGGCGCAATGTCGTCGGTCACCTCCTGGGCGAGCAGGATCTCGAGCATCTCCCGACACGCGGCCGGTGAGGCGTACGACCAACGACCTCGAGTACCCATGAAGATCGCGGACAACAGGGCCGCGAGATCACGAGCCGTCACGAGGTTCTCGTGTCCCTGATCGGCCGCAGGCTGGTCCTGGATCCCGCGAGTGACCGTGGCGTGATGCGCGCCCGCAGCCTGCCAAGCGGCCGCGACCGCGTCCACGCCGACCCGCTCCAGAACGAGGTTGGTGGCCAAGTTGCTGGATCTCACGATCATGCGCCGGACCAGCCAGCGAAGCGGGACCGTGCCGCCCAGCCGTTGCCACGGCAGCGGATCGTTGTCGTAGTCCGCGGTACTCCGGTAGGTCACGGAGTCGCCAGCCGCCGACACGAACTCGTCATGGACCGGAACGTCGACGTCGAGGTCGAGCCTGCCCGCGTCTGCCGCGTGGTACGCAGCCGCCATCACGGCGACTTTCATGGTGCTGGCCGCGTAGTGTGTCGCCTCGTCGTACCGGCTGAACGTAGGACTGGCAGCGTCCAGGTCGGGACGTCCACACCAGACCGAAACGGTGCCTGGCACCGCGGCGAACACGGGTTCGAGGGAACGCAGCTCCAACTGCCCACCGCTCATGACTCGTCGCTCATGTCGTACGCCCATTCGACCGTAGCCAGCGCGGTGCGCAAGTCCACGCCCAGCGAGCGAACCGTCGCGACGTACTCCTCGGCGGCTGTCCGCAAGGGGTCCTTGCGCCCCGGAGGCGCCATGGCGACCACCGTCCCGTGGCGGCGCGCCGTCCGGAGCACCCCGTCGGTCTCCAGCTCCTTGTAGGCGCGGGCGACCGTGCCGGGCGCAACACCAAGATCCATGGCAAGTTGCCGAATGGGGGGCAGACGAGCACCAACGGCCAGCTCTCCGCGATCGATCTGGGAGAGGATCTGGTCACGCACCTGCCGCCACGGCGGCACCCGGCTGGCAAAGTCGATGGCAATCGTCTGCATGTGACCCCCATCGGATGCGCAAGAGTGATCACTGGTCCAAGGCCCGACACGAGTTCGTACGACCGGATCCCGCGTCTTTGATCATTGGTTGGTCGAGCGTAGCGTGGCGGCGACCGTTGGAAGCTGACGACCCGGACGACTCTGCCCACCGAACCCGAGGAGACCCTTCAAGGCTCGACTGACGGGCGTGGCAGGGTTGGACAGCCAGGTTCGATTCGTGCAGGAGGACGTGATGGGGAGCTGGCGAGACATCGACCACGGTTGGGAGCTCACGGTCGCCGACGAGCCACCTCCTCCGGACGTTCCGGAGAACGTGCGTGGTGGTGTCGTGCCGGCCACGGTCCCTGGTTGTGTGCACACCGACCTGCTCGCGGCGAACCTGATTCCCGACCCGTACCTCGATCAGAACGAGCACGCACTGCGCTGGATCGGCCGCACCCGGTGGCGGTACGCGACCAGGTTTGCCGGGCCGCCGAGCCCTCCTGGCGAATCCGAGCGGGTGGATCTCGTCTGCGAGGGCCTCGACACCATTGCGACGATCACGCTCAATGACGAGGTGGTCGGAGCGACGCAGAACATGCACCGGTCGTACCGCTTCGACGTGACGCACCTGATCCGCTCCGAGGCCAACGACCTCGTCATCACGTTCGACTCGGCAGAAAGGTACGCACGGGAGCAACGCGATCGGCTGGGCGACCGGCCTGGTCCCAACTCCGCGACGCCGGAACCGTTCAACTTCGTACGCAAGATGGCGTGCAACTTCGGCTGGGACTGGGGCCCGGTACTGGTGACCGCGGGGATCTGGAAACCGATTCGGCTCCACACCTGGCACACGGCACGCCTGGCCCAGGTACGCCCGCTCGTGAGCGTCACCGGATCGGCAGGCACGTCTGAGCGCTCTGGTGCAGTCGGCCGGGTGCAGGTGATCGTCGAGGTCGAGCGGGTCGATCCCGAGGCCAACGTCGGCTTGCGCGTCACCGCGACCGTGGCAGGAGTCCAGGGCCAGGTCGACATCGGTGCTGGAGTTTCCTCGGCGACGGTTGAGCTGGAGGTTCCGGACGTCGAGCTGTGGTGGCCTCATGGCCTTGGCGACCAACCGCTGTACGACCTCACCGTCACCTTGGCGAGCGCGAGCACGGGCGACGTCCTCGACACCTGGACGCGCCGGATCGGTTTTCGTACCGTCCGGCTGGACACGACGCCCGACGACATCGGCTCCGCGTTCACCATCGTGGTGAACGACGTCCCGATCTTCGCCCGCGGCGCCAACTGGATCCCCGACGATTGCTTCCCGAGCCGGGTCGACCGTTCCCGCTATCAGGCCCGCCTGCACCAGGCCAAGGACGCCGGCATCAACCTGCTCCGCGTGTGGGGCGGCGGGATCTACGAGCAGGATGCGTTCTACGACGTGGCCGATGAGCTCGGGATCCTGGTCTGGCAGGACTTCCTCTTCGCCTGTGCAGCGTATCCCGAAGAGCCTCCGTTCGCTGGCGAGGTGGAAGCGGAGGCCCGGGAGAACGTTGCGCGGCTCATGCCCCATCCGAGCCTCGTGTTGTGGAACGGCAACAACGAGAACATCTGGGGCTGGTTCGATTGGGGCTGGCGGTCGAGGCTCGACGATCGAACCTGGGGTAAGGGCTACTACGTCGACCTGCTCGCCCGGGTCGTGGACGAGACCGACCCGACACGGCCGTACTGGCCCGGGAGTCCCTATTCCGGCTCCTTCGACATCCATCCGAACGCTGACGAGTTCGGGTGCAGCCACGTCTGGGACGTGTGGAACGAGCGCGACTACACGGGGTACCGCGACTACGTCCCACGTTTCGTCGCCGAGTTCGGCTGGCAAGGACCGCCGGCTTGGGCGACGCTCACCCGCGCGGTGCACGACGACCCGCTCACGCCTGACTCGCCGGCCCTTGCAAGTCATCAGAAGGCGGTCGACGGCAACGGGAAGCTGGCCCGCGGGCTCGCACCCCACTTCGACGAACCGCAGTCGTTCGACGACTGGCACTGGCTGACGCAGCTCAACCAAGCACGCGCGGCTGCGTACGGCATCGAGCACTTCCGCTCGCATCGAGGCCGGTGCATGGGGACCGTGATCTGGCAGCTGAACGACTGCTGGCCGGTCATCTCGTGGGCGGCGATCGACGGTGACGGCAGACGAAAGCCGTTGTGGTATGCGCTGCGCCGCGTCTACGACCCGCGGCTTCTCACCGTGCAGCCACGGGAGGGGAGCCTCGTCGTGATCGCGGTGAACGAAGATCGCGAGCCGTGGACCGCTGACGTCGCCATCGAGCGCCGGACCTTCGCCGGCGAGGTGCTCGGGCGGCACGAGGCGAAGCTCGAGATCGCCGGCGGCTCGACGAACGCCGTGAAGATCCCAGCTGACGTCGCCACGGCCAGCGACCCGTCCTCGGAGGTACTCGTCGTCAGCGTGGCAGACGAGCCTCCCATGACAGACAGCTCCGGCCATGGGCAGCTCCATCGGCGGGCATGGTGGTTCTACGCCGAGGACAAGAACCTCGCGTACCCAGAGCCGGACGTGGACGTCTCCGTGTCGCAGGATCTGCGTACGGGTACCGCCGAGGTGAGCGTCACCGCCCGCAGCTTCGTCCGTGACCTGGCGGTGTTCGCCGACCGACTGGATCCGGGGGCCGAGGCAGACGACATGTTGGTGACGCTGTTCCCCGGTGAGTCGCACACGTTCCGGATAGCAGGTCTTGGTCGCCCGATCGTGCCAGCCGACGTCAGCAGTCCTCCCGTGCTCCGATCCGCCGGCGACACCAGAAGATGAGGTGACACTCGATCGTGCCGGGTCGGTCCGGCGCGCTGTCCGTCGTCGACGGGGGTCGCCGTGTCGCGGTCTACGAAGACATCGGCGGCGGCCGGCCAGCCGCGCACGCTAAGACGTGGCGTGGTCTCGGTGCCATCCTTGCCAAGATGCATGGCCTTGCACCCGTCCCACGACCGTTCGCGATCGCAATCCAGGCCGCCGCAGACGAACTGGAACGGCAGGCTGACGACTACCCGTTTGCCGACCAGTTCCGATCGCTGATCCCACGCGTACGGCGTATCAGCGAGCAACCCGCCGCAACGATCCACGGCGAGATCAACCTCAGCAAAGTCTGTCAGAGGCCTAACGGGCGACCTTGTCCTCCTCGATTGGGACCAGGCTGGCACGGGCCCGACTGCGCTTGATCTGGGGTATCCGCTGCTCTGCGTCTTCCACGACGAAGACCTCACCTGGCACGCCGACCATGCCGCCGCCTTCTGCACCGCGTACGCCGAGACCAGCAGACAACGGTTCCGTCACCCGAGCAGATCTTCGATGCCGCGCTCCTGCACGCCACGCGGTACCTGCGCTTCTCGAACACCACTCAGCGCTGGGCACGTGTGGCGCATGCCATCCGCCACGAACGCAGGATCCTCACGTTCCTGGCCGACGTACTTGGCTTGTGCCTCTAGGGCAGCCAAGGCAATCAGTAATTGCCACGGCCGACCCGTCGGTTTGATGGATGGCTCAGGGAACGACCTGAATCTTCCGGCCGATACCAGCCTTGAACTGGGCGAGGGCCTTGGCGTAGTCGTCGAGCGGGAACCGGTCACTGATCATGATCTCAGGCCGCAAGACACCGTTGACGAAGAGGTCACCGGCCCGCTCGAAACTGTGCAGCACCGCCATCGAGCCCGTGATGGTGATCTCCTGGTTGTAGATCTTGTACGGCTCGATCTCGGCTCGGGCATCGTACGACGCGACACCGAACTGCAGGAAGGTTCCTCCTCGGCCCACCCGGGTGAGTCCGTCTCGGATGGCGGCCTCCACACCGGTGCAGTCGATCACGACATCCCAGCCACGCGGGTAGTTCTCGGCAAGCTCGTCTGCGGATGTCACGCTCGCCGAACAGCCCAGAATGCGGGCGGTCTCCAGTCGCGCCGGGTTGATGTCGACGACGCTGACGCTGCCGGCACCGGCACGCTTGGCAAGCTCCAGCATCATGAGCCCCATCGTGCCGGCGCCGTAGACGAGGTAGTGGTCGCCGAGCATGCGGGGGAGGACGTCGAAGCCGCGCACCGCGCACGACAGCGGCTCGATCAACGCCGCATCGGCCGTAGAGACACCTTCGGGGAGTCGATAGCAGTTCTTGACCGGGGCGAGCGCGTACTCCGCGGCACCCCCGGCGGTCGTCACCCCGATCGCGGCCCACCGCTCGCAGAGGTTCCCGCGTGCCCGACGGCAGTAGTGGCACTCGCCGCAGTGCAGCGACGGGTCCACGGCGACCTGGTCGCCCGTCGCCAGCTCCGTGACCTCACTCCCGACCGCGACCACCTCGCCGGCGAACTCGTGGCCGGGCACGACCGGCAGGCTCGGAGCGAACTCACCTTCCAGGATGTGCAGGTCGGTTCCGCAGATTCCGCACCCGGCGACCGCGACGACCACATCCCGCGGGCCTGGTGTCGGATCGGGAACGGTCTCGACATCCACCTGGCCCGGCGCGCTGATGATGGCTGCCTTCATGGCGTCATCGTCCTCCTACAACGGGTCGCTTGGTCACTGCTGCGGATGAACCATCGGCTTGATCGTGGTCGGGTCGTTCGCGGCCACGGTGAGTGCTGCCTCGGTGTCCGCGAGACCGAAGTGATGGGTGGCCAGGCTGTCGAGATCCACCTCGCGAGAGGCGGCCAGCGCGATCGCCGTCGGCCAGGTGTTGGCGTACCGGAACGTCCCTGTCACTTCCAGCTCGTACGCCTGGACATGCGCCAGGGGCAGCGGGATCTCATCGCCGCCCATGCCGACCAGCACGACGCGTCCGGCGCGCCGCACGCGACGGATTGCTTCGTTGATCGCCTCCGGTACGCCGGAGCACTCGATGAGCACGTCTGCCTCGACGTCAGCCTCGGCGAGCGAAGTCTCGGACACGTCGATCGCCGTGGCTCCGAGGGCCTTCGCCTTCGCCAGCCGGTGGGGTCGCACGTCGGTGACGACGACGTCCCTCGCACCGAACACCCGGGCCGCCTGCAGTGCCACCAGTCCGATCGGACCAGCACCCGTGACCAGGACAGTCATGCCGGGAGCGACCCGAGCCTTGCGGGCACTCCACACGCCGACCGAGAGAGGTTCCAAGAGGGCTGCCGCGTCGTCGGAGATCGAATCGGGCACGGGGTGTGCGAACTCTTCGTGCAGCGCGACGTACTCGCAGAACGCTCCGTCGATCGGCGGCGTGGCGAAGAACCGCATGTCCGGGCACAGGTTGTAGCGGCCGGCACGGCACTCTGTGCAGGTGAAGCACGGGACCCCAGGCTCCAACGACACCCGCTGCCCGACCTCGTGTCGATGGGCGTCGGGACCTCGCGCCACCACGACGCCGCCCGCCTCGTGCCCCAGGATCAGGGGCGAGCGGACGACGAAGTCACCGATCCGACCGTGCTCGTAGTAGTGCACATCTGAGCCGCACGTGCCCACGGACGTCACCTGGACGAGCACGTCGCGGGGACCGAGCGTCGGCACGGGGCGCTCCTCCAGGACCAGGCTCTTGACCTCCCGGAGGACCGCTGCCCGCATGGTCTGCGGAATCCTCGTCACGTGGATGAAGGTACTCGTCGTGAGCGCCGTGCGCATGGATGGCTCCGCTGCCGATGCCGGTCGACATCGTGGGCTACAGTGACCAGCGCATGGTCATCACCGTGACGCCCAACCCCTCCATCGACCGTACGCTCGACGTCGCGCAGTTGACGCCTGGTGCGGTCAATCGGGCGTCGGCGGTAAGGGTCGAGCCCAGCGGCAAAGGGGTCAACGTGACCCGGGCGTTGCTGCGCAACGGGATCGGATCGACCGCCGTGTTGCCCATCGGCGGGTACGAAGGCACCCACCTGGGAGCGCTGCTCGAGGATGCCGGCGTTCCGTACGTCGGCGTACCGATTGCTGGTGCCGTACGCGTCAACATCTCGTTACGGGGCCCGAAGGGCGTGGTGACCAAGGTCAACGAGCCTGGACCCAGCCTGTCCTGGGCGGAGTCCGAAGCGCTGCAGGACGCAGTGGTTTCTCGCGTTGGGCGCGGAGACTGGGTGGTGGCGTCCGGCACACTGCCGGGTGGCGTGAGCGAGAGCTTCTACGCCGACCTCGCCGAGGCGGTTCGCCGCAGGGGTGGCCGGTTCGCCGTCGACTCCAGTGGGGAAGCGCTCCGGCGGGCACTCGAGGGTCGGCCCGATCTCGTCAAGCCGAACCGCACAGAGCTTGCCGAGCTGGTCGGTCGCCCTTTGCACACGCTGGGCGACGTGTTGGAAGCGGCGGCGCAGGTGCGTGACCTGAGCGGTGGAGTGGTGCTGGCCAGTCTCGGTGCCGACGGCGCCCTCCTGGTCGATGGCAGCGGCATCGCGGTGCACGCGGAGGCGCCCGTGGGAACGGTCCGCAGCACGGTCGGGGCCGGCGACAGCCTCCTCGCCGGCTACCTGAGCGTGGCCACACGCAGCGACCGGGCAGGCGATTCGCTTGCCGCGCTGCGCGAGGCAGTGGCGTGGGGTTCGGCCGCAGTACGGTCGACCGGGAGCGTCGGTCAACGGGTCACGGATGCCGAACGCCGGAACGTACGCCTGCACCAGCCGCCTGATCCACACCGCCAGCTCACTGCCTGAGCCGGCCCGCCACCGGCTTTCCACCTGATCACGTGCGTCTCGCCGGTGGGCCCGGGGTGCTGGATCATGGCATCCCACCGCCGGACGACCCTTTCTCGTCCCGCGTACGCCTCGGATGGGTCGTGACCGGTTCGCGTGATCATTTGGAGCCACGGACGATGGCTCTGTCCCCACGCAAGGACGCCATAGAGTGGGTGCCCGGGATCGATCCTCGAGCGACGAGTGGAGCAAGGCGTGCGGGTCCTGGTGGTCGGTGACCATTTCATCGCGGCTGAGCACTACGTCGATGCCCTCGCTGAGGCAGGGCTCGACCCGGCCGATGTCACCACGATCGCGTGGGCAGGAAGCAAGGCTGACCAGCACGCGGCACAGCAACGGATGGAACGCACCGGACCCGCAGCCGTCGCCGTACCACAGGAGATCTGCGCGGCGATCGGGGACGCCGACGTCCTCGCCGTTCACTTCGCACCGGTACCTGCCGCCGTACTCGACGCCGCGCCGAAGTTACAGGCTGTCGTCGTCGCCCGCGCCGGACTCGAGAACGTCGACATCGACGCCGCCACCGCACGAAACGTCGCGGTCGTTCCGGTCCACGGGCGAAACGCCTCAGCGGTCGCGGAGCTCGCCATCGGTCTCATGCTCGCCGAAGCCCGCGACATCGCGCGCGCCGACGCCTCGGTGAAGTCCGGCGGCTGGCGGAAGGACTTCGGTGGTCCCGGCGACGAGATCGGCGGGAGCGTGGTGGGTCTCGTGGGGTTCGGTCATGTGGGTCGGGCACTCGCCGGGATGCTGCGCGGATTCGACGTACGCCTGCTCGTACACGATCCGTACGTCGACCCGACCACGCTGCGAGACCACGGCGCCACGCCCGTCGACCTCGACACGGTGTTCCGCGAGTCCGATTTCGTCCACATCCTTGCCCGCCTGACGCCGGAGACCGAGCGTTTCATCACGGCGAGGCACATCGCCTTGATGAAACCGACCGCCTACTTCATCAACACCTCGCGCAGCCGTCTCGTCGACACCGACGCGCTCCTGGCTGCCTGTGTCCATCGGTCCATCGCCGGTGCGGCGCTCGATGTCTTCGATGAGGAGCCGCTCCCTCCAGACAGCCCCTGGCGTCGCCTGGACAACGTCACGATCACGACGCACTTCGGGGGCGACACGACGACGACCATCGTCCGCTCGACACGGCTCGTGGCGCAGGCGATCGCCGAGCTGCAGCGATCCGGTCGGATCCGGACGGCGGTCAACGCTCGCGCGCTCGGATGGGAGGAGGGCCCATGACGGCGGACGAGTTTCTCCTTGGCATCGACGCCGGCCAGACGGTCACCAAGGCGTGTGTCTTCGATCGCCACGGACGTGAGCGCGGACGCGGTTCGGCGCGGGTGACTGTGCACAGCCCGCACCCACGGTGGGTGGAGCGTGACATGGAAGAGGTCTGGCAGGCGACAGTCACGGCGGTCCAGCAGGCGGTCGCCGATGCAGGTGTCGAACCGGGTTCAGTCAAGGCGATCGGGATCGTGGGTCACAATGACGGCCTGTACCTCGTCGACGAGGGTGGCACACCGGTGCGCGCCGCTGTCACCGCCATGGACACCCGGGCCCACGACATCCTCGGGCAGTGGCGTGCGTCGCCGATGTGGCCACGTGCGCTGGAGGTCACCGGGCAGGTGCCCTATGCCGCCTCGCCCTCGACCCTGCTCGCGTGGTTTCTGCACCACCAGCCTGACGTCCTCACGAACACCCGCTGGGTGCTGTTCTGCAAAGACTGGTTGAGATTCCGGCTGACCGACGCGATCGCCACCGATCCGAGTGAGGCCAGCGCCGCGTTCACATCCGTACGTACCCAGGCGTATGCGCAAGAAGCACTTGCGCTTTACGGTCTCGAGTTCCTCGCCGACAAGCTTCCGCCGATCCAGCCGAGCCACGCCATCGCGGGAGAGGTCAGCGAGACTGCGGCGACGGTCATCGGCATACCAGCCGGCACGCCCGTGGTCACCGGTGCGCATGACGTCGACGGAAGCGCAATCGGCACAGGCGTCGTACGCCCCGGCATGCTGAGCATTGCGGCCGGAACGTTCAGCATCAACCAGATCATCAGCGACCACGTGGTGGTCGACGAACGCTGGCAGGCACGCAGCTTCGTCGAACCCGGTTATTGGCTCAACATGTCCACCTCGCCATCGTCGGCCACGAACCTCGACTGGTGGTGCAGGGTCTTCGGTCTGGAGCCGGGGGAGAGCGCGTACGAGACACTCGCTGCCGAAGCGATCCAAGCGCTAGGCGGTCCGAGCACCCTCGTCTACCACCCCTTCCTCTACGGCTCTCCGTACGGCGAGATGCCAAGCGCAAGCCTGTTCGGCCTACGTGGTTGGCACACCCGGCCCGAGCTCGTGCGCGCGATCCTTGAAGGGGTCGTGCTCTGTCATCGGGTGCACGTCGATGCTCTGCGAGAGCGGTTCGACGTGACCGGCCCGGCACGACTGACCGGCGGCGCTGCCCGAAGTTCCCTGTGGGCACAGATGTTTGCGGATGCGTTGGATCTCGAGATGGAGATACCCGACGCCGCAGAGTCGGGTGCCCGCGGTGCGGCGCTACTCGCCGGGCGGGGGATTGGCTGGTTCTCCTCGTTGGAGGAGACCGCCGAGACCGTCACGATCGCGCGCCGCCACCGACCTGACCCAGAGCGCCGTAAGGTACTGGACAATGCCTACGAACGCTTCGTCCTCGCCGCAAACGAGATGCAGGAGATCTGGCCGCAGCTCGCCGGCGAGGCAGGTGTGTGATGTCCGGCGGATAGAAACCAAGGCAAGGCTAAGCTCAGCTCAATGGGCTGAAGAGCGCTACTCGACGAGTCGTTAGCATGCCGACATGGCTCTTCTTCAGTCGAAACGAGGAAAAGACTCAAAGTTTCTCGAGCTCTTGCGGGAGCAGATCCGCCACGAATTCACCGCTCATCAGCAATATGTGGCGATCGCCGTGTGGTTCGACGCGCAGGACCTGCCGCGACTCGCCGCACACTTTTACCGACAGGCTCTCGAAGAGCGAAACCACGCCATGATGATCGTGCAATATCTGCTCGACCAGGGGGTCAAGGTCACCATTCCCGGTGTCGACGAGGTGCGCAACGACTTCGCCAGCGCACGCGAAGCAGTGGCGCTGGCGCTCGAGCAGGAACAAAACGTCACCGAGCAGTTCGTCACGCTCGCGAAGACTGCACGAGATGAGGGTGACTACATCGGAGAGCAGTTCTTGCAGTGGTTCCTGCACGAGCAGGTGGAGGAGGTTTCCTCCATGTCGACCTTGCTGACAGTAGTCGAGCGGGCCGGCGACACGCTCTTTTATGTCGAGGACTTCCTGGCGCGCGAGACGGTGGGCGACGCCGGCAAGGCGGCAGGAGCACCAGCCGCCGCGGGTGGTGCCGTGTAGCACGACCGTCGGGTGCAATTTGGGATCCGACTGACCGGCCGTCGCCGGGGTAAAGGGGACCCATGAGTGATCCGTACGGCGTGCTGCGAGCGGTGCTCGACGACGACCAGTGGCGCCGCCTGCCGCGAGGGAAGCGGCCGACCTGGATCGCCCCCATGCTGGCGACGCTTACCGAAGACCGCTTCTCCGATGAGCGTTGGATCTTCGAACGCAAGCTCGACGGCGTGCGTGCCGTCGTCGTCAAGTCCGGCGGCGCGACCCGCATCTGGTCACGTACCCACAAAGACATGAGCGCGAGCTATCCCGAGCTCGTGCAGGCACTTGATCGGCAGCCCACGCAGGATTTCGTGGCGGACGGGGAGATCGTCACGTTCGACGGGAAGCAGACGAGCTTCGCCAAACTGCAGGCCAGAATTCAACTGACCGATCCAGTGCGCATCGCGCGCACCGGGGTCGACGTCTACCTCTACCTCTTCGATCTGCTCATGCTGGCCGACGCCGACCTCACCCGGTTTCCGCTGCGGGTACGAAAGCGGGTACTTCGCCAGGCACTCCAGTTCACCGATCCGATTCGGTATTCCACCCACCGCAATAGGGAGGGGGAGAAGTACTACCGGCAAGCCTGTGAGCGTGGCTGGGAAGGCCTCATCGCCAAGCGTTCCGATTCTGCCTACCAGTCGAAGCGCTCGAGGGATTGGCTGAAGTTCAAGTGCGTACGGGATCAAGAAATGGTCGTCGGCGGCTTCACCGACCCCGCCGGTAGTCGTCAGGGTTTCGGCGCGTTGCTCGTGGGCTACTACGAGCGTGGCAAGCTGCGGTATGCCGGAAAGGTCGGCACCGGCTACAACACGCGCACCTTGCAAGATCTGCGGGGCCGGATGGACGCGATGGAGCAGGAGCGCTCGCCTTTCGCCGACCCGGTGCGTGAGCCCGGTGCGCACTGGATACGCCCGGAGCTCGTCGTGCAGGTCGGGTTCACCGAGTGGACGTCCGACGGCAAGCTCCGCCACCCCCGCTACCAGGGGGTGCGGATCGACAAGGACCCACGCGATGTCATCCGCGAGACCTGAGTTTCCTAGCGAACTCATACAGCACGTTAAGCGTTTTTTCAGGCTTCCTGTCCAGATTGAGCACATGTGGGCAGTCCGGATGAAGGGAGGCCGTGCGTGGGCTCGGAGAGCTGGATGAGTGCCGGAGGTCAGTTCCGACGACGATTCGGTGGGCGATGGAGAGACCGGACGACCGTCGTCGCGGTCGCGGGGACCGCGGCGACGATCACGGTGCTGGCCGTGGGTGGAATCGCACTGGCCACTGGCGACGATTCCGCCCCCGGTTGGAGCACAACCGCTGATGTGCCGATCGGCGAGCGGGGTGAACGGCCGCATCTCCGGCACCTTGTGAGACCAGGGTTCCTGGCTGCGCATGGTGCACTGCACGGTGAGTTCGTCGTACGAGACGGTGACGACGACTTCCAGACCATCGCCATGCAACGAGGAAAGGCTACGAGCGTGAGCGAGTCGTCGATCACCGTCGAAAGCGAGGACGGCTACTCGCGTTCGTACGCCATCACCGCTGAGACTCTGGTCAACTCGAACCGGGACGGTATCGATTCCGTCGAGGAAGGGGAGTTGGTCAGTGTCGTCGCGGTCGTCGAGGGTGACTCGGCCACAGCGATTCGCCTGACCGACGCTTCGGCCCACCGAGAGCTACGAGAGAAGTTCCGCCATCTGCCTTTCCGTTTCCACGACGACGAACTCGAAGGCGACACAAGGGACGACAACTGATCAGTGCAGGCCGCCGTGAGGAGGTGTCACGGCGGCCTGCACCTTTCTACGTGTTCGGTTGAAGACGGATTCGGACCCGACGAAAGCCGCGTCCCTTGTTCTCCACCTTGGCTATCTCGATCTCGCCGATCGCCTTCGTCGACGCGACATGCGTTCCAGCGTCGGCTTGTACGTCGAGGCCGGTGATGTCGACGATGCGTACGATCTCGACCTCGGGAGGCACGAGGTTGGTCGCCGTACGGATGATGTCGGGGATGGCGAACGCCTCAGCGCGGGGGAGTACTCGTACCTGGATGGCACGGTCCGCGGCGACTTCGGCGTTGACGGCCTCGAGCACTCGGTCCCGGAAGCCATCCGGCAACGAATCCAGGTTGAAGTCGAGCCGACCTTCGAGTGGATTCATGTTCGAACTTGTGACCAACGCGCCGAAGTCGCGATAGACCACACCTCCCAGCACGTGGAGTGCTGAATGCGTGCGCATCAGCGCAGTTCGTCGTTCGTTTTCAATGGCACCCCGTACCGACGTTCCTACCGGCGGTAATGGATCATCTTCGTGGGGGAGTAAGTAGAGGTCGTCGCCCTTGCGTGCGCCTACGATCCGCGTCTGGACGCCTCCCCAGAGCAACACGCCGTGGTCCGGCGGCTGACCACCGCCGCCGGGGTAGAAGGCCGAGCGGTCAAGCACGATGCCGTCCTCGGGCGACGCCGACAAGACGGTGGCATCCCATTCACGAAGCGTCTGATCAGTGAGCTCCAACCGGTGCGTCCGCCCGTGCCGGTCGAACTGTGGGGTGAAGTCGGTCATGGCCTTACGTTAACGCTCCGCGTGGACGAACCAAGGCGGCTTGAGCTTCGGTCGGCAACCCTCACGTTCGCGGCGAGCGGGCCGACACCTACGACTCCGGAAGCTTCTTCGAGAAGTCGGGGATGAGGTGTCGGATCGGTCAGATGTCGTTCGTAGGGAGGATGGGAGGCCGCTGACCAACGGCCTCAGGTCCTTGAACGACGCATTTCTCGCACGCAGGAGATGATTGTCAGATGCAGTATCTGATCTCTGTGCTCGACGACAAGATCAATCCCGGCAGCACGGACAGGGAGCCTTTCATCCGCGAGTTCAATCAACGGCTCAAGGGCGAGGGCTACTGGGTTTTCGCGGGCGGACTCGCCGATCCTGAGGCGGCCACGGTCATCGACAACCGAGGCGACCAGCCGTTGCTGACCGATGGGCCGTTCGTGGAGTCGAAGGAGTACCTCGCAGGCCTCTGGATCTGGGACGTTCCCGATCTGGATGTCGCGCTCAAGCTCGCCACCGAGGCATCGAAGGTCTGCGATCGCAAGATCGAGGTGCGGCCGTTCCTGTGAGCCGGCCTTCGGCAGTGTCCGACCCGAGAGCCCGACAAAGCGGCGACCGGGCTCGTCGCTCGAGTCGCGAGCCGCGATGTCTCACGTGCGATGGGTCCGTGACGCCGGAGCCTGGTCGCGTCCGTTCTGCCGGTCGACTTCGCGGTTCGAAATCGCGTGCGAGCCCGGAGCGGTCGACCTGCGGATGGGGGTGGGTGAGGACGGGTCCGAGTGGCCACTACTTGACATAATGTACATTATCGGCGTTTTAGGTGAGGTGCTCAGGCGCGCTGACCAGCCCACGAGTCGGCCCGGTCGACGAGGTCCCGGAGGAGATTCACGAACTCCTCGCGATGCGGCGTATCGGGAAGGCGTCGCTGAGCGTCGGCCAGCAGATCGAACCGGATCTTGCGCAGCATCTGATCGCGCACCTGCGGCGGGAAGTCGGCCAGTGCCAGCCAACCAAGGTTGTTGTCGTCGATCTCGCGGAGTCGTCGCTTTGCTTCGGGGGTCGGCAATCTCGTCGCAAGGTAACCGACCACCCAGTAGAAGGCCGATCCCTTGGTCGACCAGAGCACGTCCGGAGCGAGCGCGATCGTGGCAGCCACCTCGTTCGTCACCACCAACCCTCGGGGCCCGGGGCGGATTGCCCCGTCCTTCCCGTCCAGGATGCCCGCCTATGACCTTGTTGGGTACGGCAAAGGACGGCGTCAGCAAGGCCGAGCTGTGCAGCTCCGACACGAGCAACACATGGTCATTGCTAACGCCGTCCTTCCTGGACCACCAGTCAGTGCGTGGCGGCGACGTACTCGGCGAGGTGCCGGCCGGTGAGTGTCGAGCGCTTCGCGACGAGCTCGGCCGGTGTGCCCTCGAAGACGATCCGACCTCCGTCGTGGCCCGCGCCCGGCCCGAGATCGATGATCCAGTCTGCGTGCGCCATGACCGCCTGGTGGTGTTCGATGACGATCACGCTCTTGCCGGAGTCCACGAGCCGGTCGAGCAGCTCGAGCAGCTGTTCGACGTCGGCGAGGTGGAGCCCGGTGGTCGGCTCGTCGAGTACGTAGATCCCGCCTTTCTCGCCCATGTGGCTGGCGAGCTTCAGCCGCTGGCGCTCACCGCCGGACAGTGTGGTGAGCGGCTGGCCGAGGCTGAGATAGCCGAGTCCCACGTCGGCGAGGCGTTCGAGGATGGCGTGAGCCGCTGGCGTGCGGGTCTCGCCAGTTCCGAAGAAGTCGAGCGCCTCGGTCACCGACATCGCGAGCACCTCGCTGATGTCACGACCGCCGAACCGGTACTCCAGCACGGCCGGTTCGAACCGCTTGCCTTCACAGTCCTCGCATGTCGTCGCGACGCCGGCCATGAGCCCGAGGTCGGTATAGACGACACCGGCGCCGTTGCATGTGGGGCAGGCGCCCTCGGAGTTGGCGCTGAAGAGCGCCGGCTTGACCCCGTTGGCCTTCGCGAAGGCCTTGCGAATAGGGTCGAGCAACCCGGTGTAGGTGGCGGGATTGCTGCGTCGCGAGCCGCGGATCGGGGTCTGGTCGATGGCCACTACCCCGGCGTCTTTCGGCATGCAGCCGTGGATGAGCGAGCTCTTGCCCGAACCCGCCACGCCGGTGACGACGACGAGCACGCCCAGCGGGATGTCGACGTCGACGTTCTTGAGGTTGTGCAGGTTCGCGCCACGGATCTCGACCTTCCCGGTCGGTGTGCGCACCTCGGACTTGAGCGGTGTGCGGTCGTCGAGATGGCGGCCGGTGAGCGTTCCGCTCTTTCGCAGTCCGTCTACGGTGCCCTCGAAGCACACGGTGCCACCGGCCGCACCGGCGCCGGGGCCGAGGTCCACCACGTGGTCAGCGATGGCTATCGTGTCGGGCTCGTGTTCGATCACGAGCACGGTGTTGCCCTTGTCCCGCAGCTGCAGCAACAGCTCGTTCATGCGCTGGATGTCATGCGGGTGCAGACCCGTGGTGGGCTCGTCGAACACGTATGTCACGTCGGTGAGCGAGGAGCCGAGGTGGCGAATCATCTTGACCCGCTGCGCCTCGCCGCCCGACAGGCTGCCTGACGGACGGTCGAGCGACAGGTAGCCCAGTCCGATCTCGACGAACGAGTCCAGCGTGTGCTGCAGAGCCGCCACGAGCGGCGCGACCGACGGATCGTCCACAGTTCGTAGCCACTCAGCCAGGTCACTGACCTGCATCGCACACGCGTCGGCGATGTTGATCCCGTTGATCTTCGATGACCGAGCCGTCTCGCTGAGTCGCGTGCCGCCGCAGTCGGGGCATGTCGTGAACGTCACCACGCGATCGACGAACGCCCGGATGTTCGGCTGCATCGCATCACGGTCCTTGGACAGGATCGTCTTCTGCAGCCGCGGGATGAGACCCTCGTACGTCACGTTGACGCCATCGACCTTGATCCTGGTCGGCTCCTTGTAGAGCAGCGCCTCACGCTCTTTCCTGGTGAACTTGCGGATCGGCTTGTCCGGGTCGAAGAAGCCGCAACCGGCGTAGATGCGGGCGTACCAGCCACTGCTCCCCCAGCCCGGGATCTTGAACGGGCCCTCGTTGAGCGACTTGCTGTCGTCGTACAGCTCCGACAGGTCGAAGTCGGTGACCGACCCGCGACCCTCGCAACGGGCGCACATTCCACCGTGGTACACCACGTTGCGCACCACGATCCGCTCTCCCCTGCCCTTGTCCACGGTCATCGCCCCGGACGCCTTGCGCATGGGAACGTTGAACGAGAACGCGGTCGGCGGTCCGACGTACGGCTTGCCGAGCCGGCTGAACAGCACCCGCAGCAAGGCATTGGCGTCGGTCGCGGTGCCCACAGTGGAGCGGACGTCAGATCCCATCCGTTCCTGGTCGACGATGATCGCCGTCGTCAGTCCGTCCAGGACGTCAACCTCCGGCCGGGAGAGTGTCGGCATGAAGCCCTGGAGGAAGGCGCTGTAGGTCTCGTTGACGAGCCGCTGCGACTCCGCCGCAATCGTGTCGAACACGAGCGAGCTCTTGCCCGAACCGGAAACGCCGGTGAACACCGTCAGCCGCCGCTTGGGAATCTCGATGTTGACGTCTTTGAGATTGTTCTCCCGTGCGCCGATGACGCGGATCACGTCATGGCTGTCGGCTGCATGCTGCACCGGAGCCTTTGCCGCCACTCCCCTCGTCCTGCTGTTCCCGGCGCCTTTCGTGCCAGCTGACTTGGCAGCGGCGGCCCTCGTACCGGCGGCCTTGACCGTGGTCTTGCTGTCCTTGGTCTTGCTCATCGTTCCCCCTCTGTCCGGGTCTGCATCATCGCCGCCTCTACGCGGTGGTCTCGCTCTCCCGGGCGCTGTGTTGCCTGCTGCGCCGCTTGGTGACATACGGCAGGACGAACAGGTTCAGCCCGGTGAACAGCAGCAGTCCGAGCGGAAGCAGCGGCGTGTAGAACACCCACATGGGCGGTTTCTCCTGCGCTATGGCGATGAAGCAGACGATGACCGTGATCGTGAAGGCAAGGGCCAACCAGCGGTGGGTTTGCCGAACCCCCTTGCTCCAGCTCATCCAGACCTCCTGTGGAAACGGGCGACCCAGGCCGCTCGACGGAGTACGGCACGTCGTCGCGTGCCCGCTGGTACAGACTTCGCATCAGGCACATGATCAGTTCTCCTTCGCCGAGAGGCTGGTTCGCAGACGTAGAAGTGGTAGGCGGTGGTACCGGCCATTCGCCGGTGTCGTATGGCGACGATCTCGTCGTGTTCTCGATCTACCGGTCCGTGAGGAGACGACGGCGTCCCCTCACGGCACCAGTCCTTGCCTGGTATGCGCGCGAGCTCAGCGCTGCTCCATGATCCGGATCAGGTTGCCGGCAGGATCACGGACTGCGCAGTCACGCACGCCCCACGGTTGATCCATCGGCTCCTGGACGATCTCCACGTCGTGGGCTTGGAGCCGCTCGAACGTCTTGTCGAGATCGGTGGTCGACAGGTTGACCCCGGCGTAGGTCCCCTTGGCCATCATCTCGGTGATGACCCGGGCCTCTTCGTCGGTCTTGCCACAGCCCGGCGGAGCCGGCGGCTCCAGGACGATGGACGTGTCGGGCTGGTTCGGCGGACCGACCGTGATCCAACGCATCTCCCCCTTGCCGACGTCGCCACGCACCTCGAAGCCGAGGACGTCGCGGTAGAACGCGAGGGAGGCGTCCGGGTCCTTGTGCGGAAGGAAACTCGCGTGAATCTTGATGTCCATGGCCCGTCAGACTACGTGGGTGAGGACGGCCGGCACTTCTCGATTCCTGACCGGTCTCGTGACTCGCTTCTCGACGCACGGTGGCAGCGCTGCCTCCCGTGACACCATGCGCCGGTAGGCGCTGGGCGGCATCCCGACGAGCTCGGTGAAGCGGGTGCTGAACGTGCCGAGTGACGAGCAGCCGACCGCGAAACAGACCTCGGTGACGCTGAGATCGCCACGACGCAGCAGAGCCATGGCGCGTTCGATGCGACGGGTCATGAGGTAGCTGTACGGCGACTCACCGTAGGCGGCACGAAACGCGCGACTGAGGTGGCCGGCGGACATCCCCACCCCGCGGGCAAGAGCCTCGACATCGAGCGGCTGCGCGTAGTCTCGATCGATTTGATCGCGGACTCGGCGCAACAACGCGAGATCACGAAGCCGCTGTTCCTCTGCCGATTTGCTGCTCACCTGCGCGATCGTGCCACAGAGCGCACGGCCTTGCCCAGCACAGTCACCGATTTGCCCGGTTGTCACGACTTGTCGGATGGTCTGGACGAAAGCCGACCCGACCGGCTACGGAGTGTCGGAGGGAGGAAGTTCTTCAGCTGGTTCCCGCGCCTGCGGGCCCAGCCGACGCCCCAGCCATACGCACAGACGAGAACCCACCCATCCGGACCGGGGTCGGGAATCTCGACCCCGCTGACGTACGCCTGCCACCGCGGGTCGTCTGGGGCCCAGTCGGCTGCCTCGACGACCCGACCCGCGTCCAGGTACCCGGCCAGTGCCTGCGCGGGCTCGAACCTGCCGGGTCGGGCCCGACCCAACGGGAGACCCGGGCGGGTCAGTGCGTCGTCAGGCAGACCAGAGGGTGTGGCGGGCCGGGCGAACACTCGATCATCGCGTACGACGATCGGCAGGGCGAGGAGTTCGGGAACGGTCGCTGCCGCGAATGCTCTCCAGGACGCCGCGGCCGACTCCGATGTGGACTGGCGCGCCCGGCGGCGCCGATCTCGCCCGCCCGCCGCGGCGAGAGGCTCGGCCGGGGCATCCGCGTCACGCCGCAGGAGCGCGACGAAGTGGCCCTCGCCGGCCACCCGGTGCGGCCAGAGCCGGGCGGTCCGATCGGTCGGCACACCGCCCACGCGTATCCCCTTGGCGAACCCCTGCGTACAGTCCTCGATCGTCCACCCTGGGTTGTCCGCGAGGAACGCCGCGATCCGCTCCTCGTTCTCCTCAACGGCGAAGGTGCACGTGCTGTAGACGAGCACGCCACCAGGGGCCACGAGCTTTCCCGCCTCGGCGAGCAACCGGGCCTGACGGCGCGCCGAGCCCTGTACGGCGGCGACACTCCAGTGCCGGATCGCCTCCGGGTCGCGGCGGAACATGCCCTCACCCGTACACGGGGCGTCGAGCAGCACGCCGTCGAAGCCCGCTGGAGCGAGCCGGGCGAGGTCGGCGATCGACCGGCTGCACGTCACGACGTTGGCGGCGCCCCAGCGATCGAGGTTCTGGTGCAGCGCCCCGAGGCGGCCGCGTTCGACCTCGTTCGCCACGACGACGCCGTCGGGGCCGACCAGCTCGGTGAGCCGGGTGGTCTTGCCGCCCGGCGCCGCGGCCAGATCGATCACAGCCGCTCCGGATCTCCTCTCGGCGAGGCCACGCGCCAGGATCTCCGCCGGGCTCATCGCCGACGGCTCCTGCAGGTAGAACAGGCCTGCCCGGTGCGCCGGGTGATCGCCCAGCCGGAGGGGCACCCCAGCAGGAAGTACAGATCCGGTGTCACACCACGGCACGGGTTCGAGCGGAATGTCGAGGGTGACGTCGAGCTGAGCCGCCGACACCTTGCCGGCGTTGCGTCGCAGGCCGCGTACATGTGGCTTGCTGGCAGCGGCGAGGAAGTCAGGCAGCTCGTCGCCAAGCACTTCTCGCAGCCGAGATACGAACTCGTCCGGCAGCCTGTGCGTCACCCGCGTACTCCTCAACGTCCGGTCAGATTGGGTACCGCCAGTGGTCCGCGCCGGGATTAGTTTCCCGACGCCCACGCGCCCTGGCGCTACCGCCACATCGTGGCAGTCGGCGCCTTGGCTGGTCCTTAAGAGGTGCGGTCGCCGCGCGCCTATGTGGGGAAGACTCGCGACGGTCGTTTGGGGAACAACGCCTCGAAGAATCCCCGCACCTCACCTTTGACCCAGACGTCGGGGTAGGCAGACCTGAGCTCGTCGAGCGAGCTGTATCCGAAGAGCAGGCGCAAGAAGGCCAACGTGGGTATGCCCGCACTGGCCGAATCGTCGTACGGGCCGAAACGGTGCTGGCTCACCGTCTCCAGACTGCCCTTGACGAACGTCAGCCGCAGCCCACCACGGTACGAGTCGATCAGCAGCTCACCGTCGTAACCGGCGTACGAGGAGTCGGCGATACGACGTTCCAGCGCCGGGGTGATCCGGCCGAGCAGGCGCGGCAGGTCAGGCACACGTACGTACCACGCGTACGGCGGCTCCCGATGAGGCAGCCAGCCAGCCGGCAATGCGTCGTACAACGGATGTTCTCGACCCAGCTCGAGCACCACTTTCCGCAGCGGCTTGTCCGATGGATGCGCAGGAATCTGCTCGCCCAGCGTTCGGAGAGCTCGTAGTAGTGACGGCACCATGGCCGACACGTTCGTGCCCGGAGCGAACGCCGCCAGGTAGACCCGAATGCTGTCCCCGGACCGTTGGCAGGGCGTCACGATGAACCCACATCGATCACCGCGATCGGTCTCGATGACCCGGATGCGCAAATAGCTCAGCAACGGGCCGGGCTCCTGCTCTGCGGCGATGTGATAGCGCCAGAAGGCATCCGGCAGCACGGTCGTGACCAGGCTGTCGCGCTGCTGGTGTCGATAGCAGTCGGCGAGGAACGACACCTCGTCGGCTCGCGCTGGGCGGAGCCGGTACGCCTCGGCCTCCGGCTGGCCGTCCTGCGCTCCCGGCGCCTCCGGCAGCATGGTCACGGGTACGGCTGTCTGCCCACCGAGATCCACGGCGTACTCGTAGCCGAACTGACGGTAGAAGTACGGGATGCCCGTGATGGCCTGCACCAACGTCTGATCCTCTTCACACCGTTCGTGCAGCGCCGCGAAGGCTGCGCGGATCAGACCTCTGTTGCGGTACTCGGGATCGGTCGCCACGATCTCCGGACGCCCGACGGGCAGGCTGATGCCGTCGAACTCCCACTCCTCACGCAGGTAACACGCACATGCGACGACCTGATCATCGCGCTGGGTGTCCTCGACCAGTATGAAATCACCCGGACCCATGAACGGATAGTCGCCGCGCATGTAGCGACGGACCAAGTCCTGCAGCGAGCGGTCGGGCGCGTCATCCGGGCGACGACGGAAGGCATGGCCGACCAGCCTGGTGATCCTCTCGGTGTCGTCCGCTCGCGACCACCGCAGAGTGAGGCCGTTGCCGAGCTCTCGCGGCGGCTTCGAAGAATCGGACGAATCGAGCGAACGACCAGCCATTCGGTCACGCTACCGTGCCCACGACGCGTTCTCACCTGGATTACGGCTGAGCCAGACGCCATGATCCAGAAGCCGGAGCTCCCTCTCGGCATGGGGTTTCGGTGGGCCGTGAGCCATGGCGGGACCGACAGGTAAGGTCGTCGACATGTCGACATCGTTGGCTCGGCCGACCCCGCCACGCCCTGCCAAGCGACCGCACGTTCACCGCCACCACGGCGACGAGCGGGTCGACGAGTATGCGTGGCTGCGCGAACGCGACAATCCCGAGACGGTAGCCCATCTGGAAGCCGAGAACGCCTACACCGAAAAGGTTCTCGCGCACCTCGAAGGCCTGCGGGAGGAGCTGTTCGAGGAGTACCGCTCCCGTATCAAGGAGACCGACGAGGACGTGCCGGCCCGCGACGGCGCGTGGGAGTACTACACCCGGACCGTCAAAGGGCTGCAGTACCCCATCTTCGCTCGGCAGCCGTTGGGCGCCGGCCCGCCCGGTGGTGAGAAGGAGCACGTACTTCTTGACTGCAACGAGGCGGCAAAGGGCATGGAGTACTTCGCCCTCGGCGCCTTCGCGGTCTCCCCCGGTGGTCGGCTCCTCGCCTACTCGGTCGACACCAACGGCAGCGAGGAGTTCACGCTCTACATCAAAGACCTCGAGACCGGCGAGTTGCTGCCCGACGTCATCGCTCCGACGGGCTACGGCGCGCAGTGGTCAGCTGACGAGCAGTTCCTCTTCTACACCACGCTCGACGCTGCGCACCGCCCGTGGAAGCTGTGGCGGCACCGGCTGGGCACCGACCCTGCGGAGGACGTCTGCCTCTACACCGAGGAGGACGAGGCCTTCTACCTCAGCATCGGGCGGACCCGTTCCCGCACCTGGCTGGTCATGGGCCTGCACGCCGCCGAGTCCAGCGAGATCCACGTCCTGCCCACGACGGAGCCGGAGGGTGACTGGCGCCTCGTTGCACGCCGCCGCCCAGGCGTGGAATACACCCTGGACCATCACGGCGACCGCTTTCTCATCGTCACCAATGATCAAGGACCCGACTTCCGCCTCGCACAGGCGCCTGTCGACGACCCACGCCCCGAACGCTGGTCGACCGTCATCGCCCACCAGGAAGGCGTTCGCATCGCCTCGGTCGACGCCTTCGCCCGGCACGTCGTCGTGTCCTTGCGCGAGGACGGTCGCACGGAGTTGGACGTGATCGAGGCCGATGCGCTCCCACGGCTGCCTGGGCCGCAGGACGACGGTGACCGGGCCGTGAGCGTGCAGCGGCGCCGCATCGCGTTCGAGGAACCGATCTACACGGTCGATCTGGGCGTCAACCGGGAGTTCGACACGAGCACCATCCGCATCGAGTACACCTCCCTCACGACGCCGAACTCGATCATCGACGTCGACCTCGACACCGACACCCGAACGCTACGCAAGCAGCAGCCGGTCCTGGGCGTCGACCTGTCCCGCTACCGATCTGCTCGGGAGTGGGCGACCGCGCCAGACGGCACGAAGGTGCCGATCTCGATCGTGTGGCGAGACGACCGGCCCCAGGGTGGTCCGCTGCTCTTGTACGGGTACGGGTCCTACGAGCACTCGCTGGATCCGTGGTTCTCCACCCTGCGGCTGTCGCTGCTGGACCGCGGGGTGGCTTTTGCCATCGCCCACGTCCGTGGCGGTGGCGAGATGGGACGCGCGTGGTACGACCACGGCAAGAAGCTCGAGAAGCCCAATACCTTCACCGACTTCATCGCCTGCGCGGACTACCTCGTGGAGACCGGATGGACGACCCGCGACAAGCTCGCGATCCGTGGTGGGTCGGCTGGTGGCCTCCTCATCGGCGCGGTACTCAACCTCCGTCCGGACCTGTGCGCGGCAGCCGTGGCCGAGGTGCCGTTCGTCGACGCGCTGACGACGATCCTCGACCCGTCCCTGCCGCTCACCGTGCGCGAGTGGGACGAGTGGGGAAACCCGCTCGAGGATCCCGAGGTGTATGCGGTGATGAAGTCGTACGCCCCGTACGACAACGTGGCCCACGCCCGCTACCCCGCGATCTACGCCACAGCCGGACTCAACGACCCGCGGGTGAGCTACTGGGAGCCGGCCAAGTGGGTTGCCCGGCTGCGTGATCGCATGACCGGTGGAGGGCCCGTGCTCCTCAAGACCGAGCTTGGCGCGGGCCACGGCGGGCCATCGGGTCGGTACGACGCCTGGAAGGACGAGGCAGGCATTCAGGCGTTCCTTCTCGACGCGCTTGGTGTCGTCGAAAGCTCCGCTTCCCCTGGGGACGGTCCCTGACCGGTTGAGAACATCCTGTCTAGGCGCAGCGGCACGTCCATGATCACGGCTGCCGCCCGTGTGTCGACCCCAGCTCGGATCTCGGCGCGAGCGCCACTGGGATGAGTTTGTCGAGATGAGGGGCGTCTTCTTTGTGTCGGGGCACGCTGCGCACCCCCGAGAGCGCAGCGTGCCCCTCGACTCACCCAGAAATCGCTTTCGTCGACCGCTGATCCTCGCTGACGAGCACGGCCCCGGGGGGCCTGAGCGGCGGGTTGCGCCCTCAGGCCCCCATCTCGTCAGCGGTACGGCAACGTGCGGCCGGCCTACTCCCTCCCAACAGGCCGGCCCGAGGCACGCGAATGCCTCCCCCATGCGATGGGGCGTGGGACATGAGCATGCCGTGTCGCCCTAGCGCATCGCTGTCATCTCGCTGACGCCGATCGCCGGACTCTGTGCGCCCGCGAGCTGGCCGATGTGGCGGCCGTACGAAGCGTCAGGCGCTTGACCCTTTCAGAGCGGTGCGCGCCCGCTCGTACGCGTTGCGGAGACGTTCCTCGTGTGTCGTCGGACCGACATCCGCGAAGGCGGGAGCAATGCGTTCCATCAGCGTGATGACGTCGGCCATCCGATTCGCGGCGAGGTATGCCTCGGCGAGACTGGCCGACGCCGCCACCTCGCCGAACCGGTCGCCCAGCTTGGTGAACTCGTCGAGTGCCTCCTCGGCCAGAATCACAGCACGGTCCGTCTCGCCTCGCGCACTCGCGACTCGAGCCGCCATCGACGACGCGTAGGCCCGGGCGCGGTGGTCGGATACGTCCGCCAGCACCGCCAAGCTCGTCTCCGCCGCCTGCGCGGCCTTGCCAAGGTCACCTTGCTCCAGGGCGTGCCGCGCCATGCGATGCAACACCAAGGCCTGGTCGACCGGACCGCCGAGCTCACGCGCGATGGCGAGCGTCTCCTCGAAGAGCGGCCAGGCCTCCTCGTAACGTCCGTGCTGGGCAAGAAGGGATGCGTACTCTCGAGCGGCCGTCGCGTAGGCACCCCGGTGGCCACTCGCCCGACCGGCATCGAACGCCGCCCTGGCGTGGCGCAAAGCAACGTCGTGTTCGCCTTGCTGCTGCCGAAAGTGCGCCAACGCCGCGAGCGCATACGCCTCGTCGAGGGGGTCAGCGAGCCGATGGAACACCTCGGCCGCCTGGGCCAACGCATCGAGCACGGCATCGTCCACCCGTCGCGTCGTCACCTGCATCGCACGCTGCCACGTCGCCCGCCAGGCCATCCGTTCGTCGCCCGCGGCCTTCGCCGCCATGGCCACCTGGTCGAACAGTTCGACAACCCGGGCATGGGGCAGCTGAAGGTCAAGGGTGGTCAGCACCCGTTCGGCCAGGTGCGAGGCCTCGAGGTACCACCCCTGGTCGACGCTCTGCCGGATCGCCCACACGAGCAGCCGCTGCTCGGCACACATCCACGCCGCGCCATCATGCGTCAGGCGGCGGACCACGTTCGGCTCGAGGATGCGCGGCGGCTCCACAGGATCGACCGGAGCCTCGTCGAACGACAGTGCCGGCACATTCCGATGTGCAGCGTCGGCAAGCTGGAGCAAGGCATCCACAAGTCGGTGTGTCGTCTCGACGTTGCCTGGTCCGTCATCGGATTGCGCAAGTTCCGACGCATACAGGCCAATCAAGTCGTGCATCCGGTGCCGGGGCTCGCCTGTGGCGTCGACTCCCGTCTCGGTGACGAGGTTCGCCTGGACGAGTTCCTCCAGCGCTCTCTCCGCGTCTTGGCGTCTGTCCTCACCCAGCACGACCTCCACCACCCAGGCCGGAACCTCCTCGCATGCGATCAGTCCGAGCCGGCGCAGGGCGAGACGACCAATCTCCGACAGCCCGGCATAGCTCAACGCAAGGCTTGCGCGAACCTCGAGGTCACCGACCCGCAGCTCGTCCAGCCGACGACGCTCGTCGGCGAGTCGTTCGGCGAGCAAGCGCAGTCCCGCGGCCGGTCGGGTCAAGAGCCTGGCCGCGACGATGCGCACGGCCAAGGGCAGACCGCCACAGGCGGCGACGATGGTACGGGCGGCGTCGGGATCCCAGGACCCGTCGCGATCTGAGCCCCGACCAGGTCGCACCAGACGCCTGAAGAGAGCGAGCGCCTCATCGCACGCCAACGGCTCCAGGCGCAGGTTGACCACTCCAGGCACGTCGGGCAGGAGGCGACGACTGGTGACGAGCACGGCGCTGCCGGCAGTTCCGGGAACCAACGGCACGACCTGGCCCGCGCGCACGGCGTCGTCCAGCACCAGCAGGACCCGTCGATCCGCAAGCCTGGCCCGGAAGGCAGCGGCACGTGCCTCGAGGTCGTCGGGCACCTCGTCCCGGGTGGCGCCGGTCGCGAGGAGCAGCTCGCCCAGGACCTCGGCCGGGTCGCGTCCGGTCGTGCCGTGCCGCGAATCGTGAGAACCAGTCAGCCGTACGAAGAACTGCCCGTCGGGGAACTCCTGGCGCAACCGATGCGCGATGCGTACGGCGACGGAGGTCTTGCCGGTGCCCGGAGCTCCCGTGATGGCCACGACCGGCACACCCACCGCATCGGAGCTGTCATCGGAACGCACGAGCTGGGAGATGACCGAGCCGATGAGGTCCTCGCGGCCGACGAAATCCTGCAGGTCGGCCGGGAGCTGGCAGATGGCCCGCCATGCCAACGGCACCGCAGACGTCACGGTGAGGTGCGAGGACTGCGGGACCGCGAGGAGCTCCGGGTCCTCCGCGAGGATCCGCTGGTGAAGCGTACGAGTCTCGGCGGCGGGCTCCAGACCCAGCTCCTCGACCAGCACGGCGCGCAGCCTGGCGTAGGCGTCCAGCGCCTCGGCCTGGCGGCGGGAGCGATACAACGCGAGCATGAGTTGCTGCCAGAAGCGCTCTCGTAGCCGGTGCTCGGTGGTGAGGCCGGTGAGCTCGCCGACGAGCTCGGCATGTCGACCCAATGCGAGCTCAGCGTCGATCCGGCGTTCCAAGACATGAAGGCGCCGTTCCTCGAGCTGCGGTGCCACATCGCGTTGCAGGGATTCCGACGGGATGTCGACGAGGGCAGGCCCGCGCCACAGGTCGAGTGCCCTGGTGAGCAGGCTGAGAACGGTCGACGGATCATGTGCCTGGCGATCGGCTTCGGCGACGAGCTGGTTGAACAGTCCGAGGTCCACCTGCTCGGGTGGCACTTCGATGAGGTAGCCCTCTGGCCGGGTGCGAATGGGTCGGATCGTGGACACGCCGGAGCCGGAGTCGTCGCCGGCGAGGAGTCGTCGCAACCGCATGACGTACGTATGGAGGGTGGCGCGAGCGGTTGGTGGTGGAGCCTGACCCCACAGCCGCTCGACGAGCTCGTCGACCGGCACCAGCCGGTTCGACGACACGAGCAGCGTCGCGAGCAGACAGCGAAGTTTGCCGGCTCGAATGCCGACCACGTGGCTCCCACGCAAGACTTCCAGCGGCCCGAGGATTCGGTACGACAGCTCGTTCACGTCCTGCGGCCCTTCCCTCCCGCCGTGTCCCCGTCGCGGCACGACCACACCATGGAAGACGGTACGGACCGACGTGACCAGCGAGCACTGCCGGAAATACTCATCTCGCCGGGCTCGGCAACCTAAGTACCGGCCGACAGTCGACTCGGGCACCAGCTATCGACGCGGCACCATCAGGTGGCCAAACGGTGCTCAGTCTATTGACCAGGACGACGTTGCCGATCACTCTTGAGCGTGGAGTTTGCGGAGGGTGCACCACATCGACAGATCAGGCGTGATCTTGAAGCGTTCTGGCGATGCTCTCGAGAGCACCAGAACTCTTCACCGTCAACTGGAGGTCGGTTGTTGTGTTTTCCTGGTCGCCGCGTTCGTCAGGGCTCCGGCCGCGACATCTGTCCTGGTGTCGACGTCTCACCGTGAGCCTGGCTGTGTCAGTGGGCCTCGTGTTCGCCTCGGGAGGTGCAGGGGCAGCACCCACTGACCGTCCACTTTCCGATGAGCCGGATTCGCGACAAGACGCCTTCGCCGCTGCCGCCGCGGAGTACGACATCCCGGAGCCGGTGCTGCTCGCAGTCTCGTACCTGGAATCCCGATGGGACGCGAACGGCGGCCAGCCCTCCCGTGCTGGTGGCTACGGGCCGATGCATCTCACCGACCTCAAGACCGCCCTCGCCGCTCCCGCTTCTCCTTCCGGCACCGACCCCCTGCCGGAACGCGGCGACCCCTCGCGGCTCGCAACCGATGCCTCCTTTGCCAGTCCCGCCTTCCAGACCATCGACCTGGCGTCGCGGTTGACCGGACTCAGCAAGGAGCAGCTGCGGACCGACCCTGCAGCCAACATTCGGGGTGGTGCCGCTGTGCTCGCGGAGTACCAGCGACGCCTCGGTGGTGCCGCGGCTGATTCACCAGCCGACTGGTACGGCGCAGTCGCGCGTTACAGCGAGGCGACCGATCTCCGTACGGCGCGCAGCTTTGCCGACATGGCGTACGACATCATGCGCTCCGGAGCGCAGCGCACGACCGACGACGGGCACGTGGTCACGCTCCCGCCGCAGGATGTCCAGCCGGATCGCTCCTGGATTTCCAAGCTCGGCCTCAAGGCCGGTCACTCGGAAAGCACGGAGTGCCCCAAGAGCCTCGGCTGTGAATGGATCCCAGCACCGTACGAGGATCTCGGAGGTGGCGACTACGGCAACCACGACCTTGCCGACCGGCCGCACAGCCAGAAGATCCGGTACATCGTCATCCACGACACCGAAGGCACCTACGACACGACGCTTCGGCTGGTGCAGGATCCGACCTACGTCAGCTGGCACTACACCTTGCGAGCAAGTGACGGACACATCGCCCAGCACGTCAAGACGAAAGACGTGGCATGGCACGCCGGCAACTGGTACGTGAACGCGAAGTCGATCGGCCTGGAACACGAAGGCTATGCGGCGCGCGGCACGTGGTACACCGAGGCGATGTACCGCACGTCGGCCAAGCTGGTGCGCTACCTCGCCAAGAAGTACGACATCCCGCTGAACCGGCACCACATCCTGGGACACGACACGGTCCAGGGGATCACTCCGGAGAACGTCGCCGGCATGCACTGGGACCCGGGCCCCTACTGGGACTGGGCGCACTACTTCAAGCTCCTCGGTGCACCCTTCCATCAGTCGGGACCGCCAAGCAGCGGCGCTGTGACGATTCGACCCGACTTCGACTCCAACAACCCCGGGTTCGTGGGCTGTGAGAACAACCCCGGCCCGCCAGGTGAAGGCGAACCCCCCACGTGCGGCGATTGGGGCTCGTCCGCCATCATCCTGCGAACCGAACCACGTCACGACGCACCGCTGCTCCTCGACATCGGCAGCAATCCGCCCGACGGGACGAGCACGATGAACGTCGCTGACATCGGAAGCAGGGTGAGCACCGGTCAGCAGTTCGCGGTAGCGGAGGTGCGTGGGGACTGGACGGCGATCTGGTACCTCGGCCAGAAAGGGTGGTTCTACAACCCACGCAAGGCGCCGACCGCCGTCTGGACCAAGGCCCTCGTCGCGACACCGAAGCCGGGCCGGGATTCGATCCCCGTCTACGGTCGGGCCTACCCGGAGCCGGAGGCGTATCCCGACGACGTCCCGGTGCAGCCGATCGTGCCGCTGCAGTACTCGCTGCCAGCAGGTCAGGAGTACGTCGTCGGCATGAAGGCGGCTGCCGAGTACTACCGTGCCGTGACGTTCGATCCCGCCAACCACAAGGTCATACGCGGTGAGCTCGAGTACTACCAGATCCAGTTCGGTCACCGGGTGGCGTACGTCATGGCCCGCGACGTCGACCTTCGGTGGTCGCACAGGTAAACGCCACGCAACCTTCGTCAACAAGTCCTTGACAAGGCGTGACGACGAACCGACGCTGGCGGTATGACTGGCGACCTGGACCTGGACCGGATCATCGCGTCGATCGAGGCTGCCCGTTCCGCGTCCGCGACGCCAGCCACCGATCAGGCCACCGCATTGGCCCGAATCAGGGACGCTCAGCGCGCCGCGACCCGACTGGAGGCACTCGCCCATCACCTGGTCGCCCACTTCGTCGACCAGGCCCGGCAACACGGCGCCTCCTGGACCAGCATCGGCGGTGCGCTGGGTGTCACCCGGCAAGCGGCACAGCAACGGTTCGTCCCCAGCGTGACCGGCGGGTTGGAGTCCGCCCTGGAGCGAGGCGCGCTTCCCTACTCCGCGCGGGCTCGGACGGCGCTGCTCGCCGCTCGCACGGTCGCCATCGATCGGGGTGACCCGACGCTGGAGGACGTTCACCTCCTGATCGGCCTCCTCGCTACTCGCCGAGGTGTCGTCGCCGACCTGATCAAGGCGTGCGGCCTGCGCGTGGCGGACGTGCGGCGATCGGCCTGGCTCCGCCTGTCACGCGACGACCAGTCCGCTGTCCGATCGGCTCCCAGGACGTCAGGTCAAGGCGAGCCGGCACTCAGCCGCTCGATCAGCCGAGTGCTCGACGTCGCGACACGTGAGGCGTTACGCATGGCTCGCCAGGAGGTCGGAACCGAGCACCTTCTGCTCGGGTTGGCCGCTGACCAGGACCCCACGGCGAGATCCGCTCTCGCGGAGGCCGGTCTGGACTATGCGACACTGCGCCGCGAGGTCGTGGCGTACGCCGCTCGAAGCCACCAGTCGGGCCGAAAGGCGCAGCGGGCCCCCAGGACTCGAACGACGCAACGCGCCGGCAAGACCCAAAGGTCGCGCAAGAGTCAACGAACCGCCACGACACGCCAGCGGCGAGGCTGACGCCGGCGTCGGACCGGGCTGGCTAGCTCGCGGTCGCCTCGTGCAACAGGTCGCGCAGCCAGCCGGGTACGAACTCCGCATAGGTCGCGCGTTCTACGGCCGTGGCTCCCGCCAACGCACGCTGCCAGGCCATGGCGCGTCCGATCTTCCCGAGCTGTGTCGCACACCGCACGGCCTCGAGGAGCTCGGACCGGCTGTGCCGGTCGGTCCACGGCTCGAGGTACGCGTCACGAAGCTTCGACAGCGCCGCCGGATCCGATTCGCCGTTCGCTTCGAGTCTGCTCGCGACAGCACGCAAGGTCGCGAGCAGACTGGCGAACGGATGCCCCACGCACGCATCACCCCAGTCGAGGAAGTAGTACGTGACGCCATCCTCAGTCATGTCGACGAACACGTTGCCGTCGTGGAAGTCGTCGTGCTGCAGCGTCGACGCGATCCCGACCGAGGCCAGGAACTCGGCGGCCCGCTCGATCTGCGGAGTGAGCTGCTCCAACCGTCGCAGCTCGTCGTAGCTAAGTCCGTCCTGAGCACCAAGGCGCAGCCAGCCGGTCCCGGCGAGCAAGGTGGCGTAATGGCGCGGCATGGTCTCCGGACGCAGGTCGGGTACGCCGAGCGCCAGGAGTTCCGGTACCCGTTAGCCAAGCGCGCGCTGCAACGAGGCGTACTCCGGAAGGATCTCCGCCCACCGCGACGTGATCTCCGCGTTCGAGGCTGGAAGCGTTCGCAGCGACGTGCCGGCATCCGGAAACAAACTCCACGCCCGGTCCACGTCCAGTGCAAGCGGCGCCATGACGTGCGGCACGTTCCAGCGTCGCAGGGCATCGACCAGTCTGGGTTCGTACGCCGTTCCGGGTCCGTTGGCCTTGAACCACACGACACCGCCGTCGGTCGGTATGCGCACGACCGCGGACCAGGGTCGGACGCGTGGGTCGTCGACCTCCCCCGTGATGGCACGTCCAGCGGCCGCCAGGCAGGACTGCGCCCATGCCAGCGCCTCCTCACGCCACTCGGTCGTCGTCCACAGGCTGGTCTGGGCACGGTTCGACATTCGTACAACAGCCCTTTCCGGCTACGCCTCAGCGGGTCTGTCCGGCTCCCCTGAGACAGATCCTCGCCACCGTCGACGGATCGGTCACGAGCGGGTCGGTCGAAGGGGTCTTCGAGGAAGGAGCGCCGACGCTTCCTGCGGTACGGATACCCGTAGTAGCGGTCGTCGCTGCCGTACCGCGGCCGTTCGTAGCCGTACACCGGTGGCGGACAGTGCGCGGCCGCGCTTGCATGCCAACGAACCTCGGCGTCGGCCAGCCGCTCGAGCTCCCCACGGTCGAGAAAGATGCCACGACAGTCCACGCACTGGTCGACGATGAGGCCGCTTCCGCTCGTACTGCCGCATGACGCCGTGACAGTTCGGGCGCGTCAGTTCCGTCATGCACAGCAACCTAGCTGATCGACCGGGCAATCCGGCGGGTGCAGCCGTGGATGTGAGCGAAGGGCCGTCACCGCCGCTCGCTGGACCGAACGGCGTCGAGCAGTCGCGATGTCTGCAACCAGCAGCATGCCCGGGCGGACGGACACCCGATTGCGCGACCCTCATGTGAGCGGGTCGTCACGACCCGCGTGGGGTCAGAACAGCGTGTGCGCCACGTCGACGATCACGTAGTCGTCGTCGACGATCGGGATCACCCGCCATTTGTCGAAGGCCGTGCATGGGTGGGAGATCCCGAAGCCCACCCGATCACCGGGCTCGAGCACAGCCTCGGCCGCGACGTCGAGGAAGGCGTGCTGATCGTTCAGCGCCGTGACCGTGATCCCGTCGACCGGACGCTCGGACCCGCGGGCTGACACGACCCGGCGCACGATGGGAAGCCCGGCATCGAAGGGGAGGTCACGGCGGCCGGCCCCCACGAGTGCCCTGCCAGGTTCGGGCCGGGACAGGACATGCGCCCAGACCTCGAGGGCCGCGCGCAGCTCGTGCGGCGAACCGCCCGTCGGCAGCGGCGTGTCGACGGCGTAGAGCCCGTCGTCGTGGGTCACGTAGCCGCCGCTGCGCAGGATCGCGACGACTCTGGCGCCGCCCTCGTCGTTCGCCTGGGCGCCGTCGCCGTCGGCCAGCTCACGCGCCACGACGTCGAAGTACGTGCTTCCGCCCGCCGAGACCAGCACATCGGCTTCCTCGTCGACCTGCGAAACGACGTCGACGTCGATCAGGTCCTGCGACCGGAGCTCGCGGGCGAGGCTACGGACGTCACGGCAGAACTGCGCGACCGCGGCGAGCATGTCCGGCGTACGACTGTGCCCCAGAACGCCTTCGTAGCCGCTCGCGCCCACCACTCCCAGCGTCGCGGTACGTGCCGCCGCACGTGCCACCTCGAGCGCCGTCGTGGCCGACCGCGCACCGGTTCGCCGCCCGGGCACCCCGAGCTCGACCAGCACGGGCAAGCGTCCGCGGAAGCCGGCCCGCGACAGCTCCTGATCGAGGAGACCCACGCCCTCGAGCGAATCGATGTAGCAGATGACCGACAGCGCGGGGTCAGCGTTCGCCGCGCTGGCAAGCCACGCGATTCCGGCGGGATCGACGAGCTGGTTGGCGAGGAGCACCCGACGGACGCCGAACTCGACGAATGAACGCACCTGCCCGATGGTGGCGGCGGTCACGCCCCATGCGCCTGCCGCCAGCTGCCGGCCGATCAGCTCCGGTGACATCGTCGTCTTGCCGTGCGGGGCAAGGCGGACCCCACGCTCGCCACACCAGGCGGCGAGCGTGGCGACGTTGGACGTGAGGGCACTCTCCTTGATGACCATGAGGGGGAAGGTCACCTGATCGTCATGCAGGCTCACCTTCCGCTCGACGAGCTCGGCCGGTGTCACGGGACCGAGTGCCGCGAAGCCCTTCTCCGTCGGCTCGATCAGCTTGTGGCGCCACGTCTGCAGGGCGTGCTCGAGGCGATCGGTGTCATAGGCAGGGCTCATCCGGTCGCACCTCGGCTCTCTCCGCCTCGATCACTCATGTCCGCTCCCCTCGTCGCAATGCTCGGCCCGGCGTCAGTCCGGTGAGGTCACCGTTGCGCAGAACAAGCTCTCCCGCCACGACCACATCCTGGATTCCCTCGGCGAGGTCCCGCGGTTGCTCGTAGGTGGCCCGGTCGCCCACCGCATCCGGGTCGACGATCACAAGATCCGCATGGGCGCCTTCGGCGATGACCCCGCGTCCCACGAGGCCAAACCGGCTCGCTGGATGCCCGGCAAGGTGCCACGCGGCCTCAGCCCACGTCCAGTCCCCGAGCGTCCGTGTGTGATGGCCGAGGAAGCGAGCGAACGCACCCCAGCCTCGGGGATGCGGGTGACCGCCCAGGTAGATCGCATCAGAGCATCCGATGTGCCGACCGTCCCTGAGCATTGCCCGGATGTCGTCCTCGTCTCCACCCGCGCTCGGGACGAGGGCGCCGACCACCAGCTCGCTGGCGAGCAAGACCTCGCACACGAACTCCGACACGTCCAAGCCGGTTCGCTCACAGCACTGCGCGAGCGTGAGTCCCTCCGCCCAGCGGAAGTCCGGGTCCGCCACGTAAGTGAGAACCGCGCCGGTGAGGCTCGCCACGACGGACGGGAACCAGGTCGCTGCGAGCTTCGCACGCACCTCCGCATCCCGGAGCCTTGCCAGCGTGGCGTCCACACCGCCGCTCTGCACCCATGCCGGCAGCGCTCGCATGGCGAGGATGGTGTTGCCGTAGACGTGCGGGTAGGCGTCGAACGTCACGTCGACCCCGGTGGCCTCGCACCTCGCCAGGTGGGCCAGCAAGGGCTCGGCGCGACCGCGGTAGTGCGAGACGTGGATCGGGATCTCAGCCACCTCGCCAAGCGTCCGGGCCTCGTCCATGCCTGGCGCCGTTCCCCCGTCGTAGCTGCGCAAGTGACTGACGTACGGTGCTCCGACGCGAGCAGCCGGCCGGCACAAAGCCGCCAGCTCGTCGAGGTCGGCGAACACACCGGGCACGTACTCCAGGCCGGTGGACACACCGACGGCGCCCTCCTCCAGGCCCTGCTCGACCAGTCGCTGCATCGCCCCCAACCGGTCGCCCGCCGGACGGTCCTCGGCACCCAGCACCTCATGCCGTACCGTGCCGAGCGGAACGAGGTACGCCACGTTGATCGGCGTACGGCGGTCGTAGAAGCTCAGCAGACCCGCCACCGTGCAGCCGCCGTCCGGACCCAGCAACTCCGGTGGTGGCGTCCCGGCAACGGCTGCGAAGTACCGCGTCACGTAGTCGACCGTCGCGGCGGATCCGGGCGCGAACGACAGCCCGTCCTGCCCGAGGATCACCGTTGTCACACCCTGTCGCAGCATGGCGAGCTGGACGTCCGAGCGAGGAAGCACTGCGTCCGCGTGAACGTGGGCGTCGATGAAGCCGGGCATGACCAGCCGATCTCGCGCATCCACGACCGTCGCGGCGCTGGAGCCGTCGAGGTCGCCGATCGCCTCGATCGTGGCACCCCGCACGCCGACGTCGGCGCGGTAGGCTGCGCCGCCGGTCCCATCGACGATCGTCCCGCCGATGATCAGCAGGTCGTAGGCACTCACGTCTGCACTCGCTCGATGATCTCGTCGACGAAACCCAGGTGGCCGGCGAGAATGCCCCCGTCGACCCGCAGCACGACTCCCGTGATCCACGCGGCGTCGTCCGAGGCGAGGAAGGCGATCGCTGCCGCGACGTCGTCCGGCTCGCCGACCCGGCCAAGCGGGTAGAGCCGGGCCGTCCGCTCCAGCAGGTCAGGTTGCTCGGTCAGGCGGCGTTGCCAGATCTCGGTACGGATCGAACCGGGAGCGACCACGTTGAACCGCACACCGCGCCGCCCATACCGCAGGGCGAGGTTCAGGGTCAGGTTGATCAGTCCGGCCTTGGCCGTGGAGTAGGCCTCGTTTCCGAACGCCGCCAGCCCGTTGACCGAGCTGACCGAGACCACAGCGCCGCCGGCTGGCGCCTGAAGCAGATGAGGTAACGCGGCTTGGATGCACCGCACGGCACCATTGAGCGTGGGATCGACCTGCCGCTGCCATCCGTCGTCGTCTTCCACCTCGAAGGGCGTGTCGACGGCCACGCCCACGTTGTTGACCAGTACGTCGAGCCGACCGAACCGCTCGACGGTCTCGACGATGGCCGCATCGACGTCCTCACGACTCGTCACGTCACAGCGCAGCGCCAGCGCTCGCCCCTCCGCCTCCGACAGCTCCTCTGCGGTCTTCTCGGCCGCTGCCTGGTCGATGTCGGCCACCACGACGGTCGCGCCCTCGCTGGCGAGCCGACGTGCGGTCGCTCTCCCGATCCCACGGGCGGCACCGGTGATGAACGCCACCCGATCCTCGAATCGACGCATCCGATCCCCTTCGCTGGCCTGTCAGGCAGGCTAGCCGACGGCACCCGAACGGAGCGTGTGGTCGCCGGTCGCCCCAACCTTCTCGGCGGTAGTCTTGCGGGACAGGATGAGCTCTGGCCAGCAACGCAACGGTTCGACCCGGCCGTCCGAGGAGACCCTGCAGTGGGTGCGTGAGGTCGTTGGTCGGGGCAGCATCATCACATCGGTCCGCCTGATGAGCGTCGACTCCACCGTCTTGCATGCGATCGACGTCATGGGCCCGACCGGTGTCATCCACCACCTCGCCCTACGCCGTTTCCATCGTGAGGACCGGCTGCGCAACGACCCGTGGTACGTACCGGCCAACGAGGCGACGGTGCTCGGTCTTCTGGGCAGCACGGACGTGCCGGCACCTCGACTGCTCGGTGCGGACATCACTCCGACGATGTGTGACATGCCCGCGCTGCTCACCACGCGGATACCGGGTGTTCCGCCGCGTGCGTCCGACGACCCAGCCGTCCTCGCCGGGCTTGCCGAGACGTTGACGACGATCCACCACGTGGACCTCCCGGTGGTCAAGGCGCTCCCGCCCTACCGGCCCTACTACGACCCGCAGCTCGACGGTGCGCGCCGACCACCTGCCTGGTCGCGCAAGCCGATGCTGTGGGAGCGGGTCTTCAGCATCCTCGCCGCCGGGCCGCCAGTGGCCACGATGGGCTTCATCCACCGCGACTACCACCCGGGGCAGACGCTGTGGCAGGACGGCCGGCTGGTGGGCGTCGTCGACTGGACCACCGGTTGCCAGGGGCCGCGTGGCATCGACCTCGCACGGATGCGGCTGAACCTCGCGGGCCGCTACGGCGCCGACGTGGCGGACCGGTTTCTTTCGATCTACCGGGCCGCTGGCGGTCTGGACGGACACCATCCGTACTGGGACCTGCTCGACGCAGCCGACGGTCTGCTCGACCAGCGCGAGCCCACGACACCGGAGCGCTGGGCAGAGTACGTCCGGTTCGAGGATTGGGTCGAACGCACCGTCGCCTTCCTCTCACGATGACCAGGCGCGGCGACTCCGCGCCCACCACGGCAGGCGTCGGCACCCGTTGCAGCTCGGGCTCACCCAGCGAGGCCGACCTCCGTGAGCAACGGCTCGAGGGCGACCGTCCGGCCGCCGTCCCGCGCTGACCGGCGTACCGCCTCCATCAGGCAGAAGGTCTCGATCCCTTCCCGGGCGTCCGGCGAGTGCGGGGTGCCGTCCTGGATCGCGGCCGCGAAATGGTCGAGGTAGTTGGCGAACTCGCCGTAGTGCATGCCGTGCACCTCGTTGTTGAAGTAGTAGTGCCGGCGCTCGTACAGCATGTCCTCGACGACTTCGGTGCCGTCAGGGGCCGTGTGCAGGTACCGCATGTCGTGGTACTGCGCCATGCTCGTGCCCTGCGTGCCGTAGAGAACGCACTCGATCGCATTCCGCGCCCTGGGCAGCTCGTGGGCACCGTAGTGCCCCATGGCCCGGCCGATGCCGCCGTCCCGCGCCACCACGTTGACCACGTAGATGTCGTACGACTGCACGCCGCTGGTGCGAGCCAGTTCAGAGCGGCCTCCGAAGGCGCTGACCTGCTCGATCGGGCCGAGGTACCACCGCAGCAGGTCGAGCGGATGGGAGAGCCCGAGATACACCCAGTCGGTGTGCTGCTTGGTCCACGGCGCCTTCGCGTAGTACCAGTCCATGCGGTGGATGTAGTGCGTGTCGACCAGCTCGAGTGTGCCGACCTCGCCGCGCTCGTACGCCTGACGCTGCCGCTGGAACGACTCGAAGAACCGGGTCGACTGCCCGACCATGACCTTGCGACCGGTACGCCGAGTGGCGTCCAGCACGGCGCGGGCGTCGGCCACCGAGTTGACCAGCGGCTTCGTACACAGCACGTGCTTGCCGGCTTCGAGCGCCGCGACGATGTGCTCACCATGCAGGTGGTCAGGTGTGTAGATCGCGACGAGATCGACCTCGGCAAGCGCCAGCAGCTTCGCGTAGTCGGTGGTGTAGGTCACCTCCGGCACGTCCTGCCGGACTGCCTCCAGCACAGCCCTCGACGCGTCACACGCTGCCACGGCGCGGACCCGCTCGGTGCGGTCGGCTGCGATCAACGCGGTACGACCCTCGCCGAGGCCCACGACGCCGAGTCCGAGCCGCTTGTCCTCGCCCACACCCTCTGGCCGCGGGTACGAGCGAACGCCACGGGCGACCCGCGGAAAGTACTGCTCTGCCATAACCGACAACGATGGACCATCGCACCATCACCTGGTCAAGACGTGCCTGACCTGGCCAAGGACCCTGCCGAGCGGACCGGTCGCCCCTGTCGGTCGCACCGCCCTTCGGATTGCCTGAAACGGGCGGGTTGACACTCGCCGTAACCGAAGGGGGACGACATGAGCACGGCAACCGCGCGCGAGCGCGTCGTCAACGGGGTGAACGCGGACGAGCTGTTCCAGACCATGGCGACGATCGAAAAGGACCCGGACGTCTCGAAGTTCAACTTCCGGATCAAGAATCACTGGGTGCGCGGCGCGTTCAACCGGGCGATCGTCAACGACTTCGACGCCGGCAGGACAACGCACCGGCGCGACAAGACGTTCTTCGTCTACGACAAGGACGAGCATCCGGCGCTGCTCGGTGAAGATCGCGGCGCCAACCCGGTGGAGTACCTGCTGGTGGGCCTCGCCGGCTGCGTGACGACAACCCTCGTCTATCTCGCCGCCGCCCGCGGGATCACCCTCACCCGGGTCGATGCCGCGCTCGACGGTGACATCGACATCCAAGGTCTGCTCGGCATGTCCGAGCAGATCAGGCCGGGCTACCAGACCGTCCGGGTGCGGATGAACGTCGAGGGCGACGCGACGCGGGAGGAGCTGGCCGACCTGGTGCGCCTGGCTGAGGAGCGCTCGCCGGTTGCGGACACCGTGGCGCACGGCACGCAGCTGAGCGTCACGCTTGCCGACTGAAGGCACGACCCCTCTGGAGCCTGATGGAGAGGCGGGTGCCGCACGTCGCACCTGCGAGCAGACCGAGGCCGAGCAGGAGCTCCGCCCGTTGTGGGTGGCGCTCGCTTCGTGGCGGTGAACACGCTGGTCGGTCAGGCGGTTAGACTCCTGGACGATTGTGCCTAGGGTTCCGCTTCCCTCGCCGGCCCTCCGAGGCTTGCTCACATCGGGAAGGTCTGGTCCGAGCGGCACCAGCGACGCCGGAGAGGTTCTGCGTCGCACATCTGACGGGACAAAAGCCTGGAGGAACCCCACACCAACTGCCCCGCGACTGCGGGGGCGGAAAGGGTTCCGATGGGTGCCGCTCTGCTGCTGATCATCGCGGCTGCGTTCGCACATGCCGGGTGGAACTTCTTCGCCAAGCGTGCCGGCGCCGCCGGGAGCGGCTTCGTCTGGTTGACCGCGGCCTGCTCGGCGGTGCTCTATCTGCCGGTCATGGTCGGCGCGATCATCACGTCCGGCATTCCACCGTGGCAGGCATGGCTGCTGGGCGTGGCTACCAGCGCTGGCGTCCACCTCGGTTACTTCCTGGTACTGCAGCGCGGATACGCCCTGGGCGACATGTCGATCGTGTACCCGGTGGCCCGAGGCACGGGACCACTGCTCGCGATCGTCGCCGCCATCGTCTTGCTCGGTGAGCGACCAGGTGTTCTGGGCCTGCTCGGTGGGCTGCTGGTGGTCGCCGGGGTCTTCGTGATCGGGTTCTCCGGGGGCCTGTCGCATTCACGAGCGCGACGGACGAGTGCCGCATTCGGCGTCCTCACTGGTCTGCTCATCGCGGTCTACACGCTGTGGGATGCCCACGTCGTGACGACGTTGGGGCTGTCGCCGCTCGTGTACGAGTGGTCCAGTCACACGCTTCGGTCGGTGCTCATGCTCCCGTACGTGCTCACCAGGCCTGCCCACATCGCGTCGCTGTGGAAGACTTATCGCCGCCACGTGCTGGCCGTCGCACTGTTGTCCCCGCTCGCGTACCTTCTCGTCCTCTTCGCGATGCAGCTCGCACCGGTCAGCCTGGTGGCGCCTGCCCGCGAACTCAGCATCGTCCTGGCCGGCATCATGGCCTGGCGCCTCCTGGGCGAGCCCCAACCAGCACGTCGGCTGACCGGAGCCATGATCGTCCTCGCTGGGGTGGTCGTCCTCGGGCTGGCCTGACCCGCTACCGCCGGAGACCCGTCACCGGTTCTCCACTGCCATGTGCGCGCGGTAGAGGTCGCGGTAGATACCGTCCCTCGCCAGCAGCTCCTCATGCGTTCCAACGTCCGCAACGCGCCCGGCGCTCAGAACGACGATCTGGTCGGTTCGACGGACGGTCGACAACCGGTGCGCGATCACCATGGCAGTACGTCCGGCGAGGACGACGTCGAGCGCCTGCTGGAGGCTGCGCTCGGTGCTTGTGTCGAGATGGGCCGTCGCCTCGTCCAGGATGACGATGCGCGGGTCCGACAACAGCACACGCGCGATGGCCAGTCGCTGCTTCTCCCCACCTGAGAGGCGATGGCCGCGTCCCCCCCACGACGGTGTCGTAGCCATCAGGGAGTGTGCAGATCAGGTCGTGCAGGCACGCAGCCCGACATGTCCGCACGAGCTCCTCGTCGGTGGCGTCCGGCTTGGCGTAGCGGAGGTTGTCGCGGATGGATTCGTGGAAGAAGTACGCGTCCTGGGTGACCACACCGGCGGTGGCCGACAGGACGGTCGGTGCGAGCTGGCGTACGTCGATCCCGTCGATGCGTATCGCTCTCCGTGACACGTCGTACAACCGTGCGACCAGCGCGCACAGCGTGGACTTGCCTGCGCCCGACGGGCCGACGAGAGCTGTGATCGTGCCGGGCCGCATCATGAAGCTGACGTCCCGCAACGCCCATTCGCTTGCGCTCGGCACGCCGCCCTCCATGTCGACAGGCTGAGCCGACGTCAATGACGGGATACCGGCCTCCGTGGTGTCCGGGTACCGAAACCACACGCGGTCGATCTCGACGGCTCCGTGGGCCGGTCGGGACGTAACCGTGACAGGCGTCCGGTCGGAGATCGCGACCGGCGCGTCGAGCACCTCGAAGACCCGCTCGAACGACACGAGAGCGGACTGGACGTGGATCCGCGCGGATACAAGGTCAATCGCCGGACCGTACGCCCGTTGCGCGTACGCCGCGAGCGCCAGCGTGTCCGAGACGACGAGCTGGGCGCCCGCCAGTAGGCCGCTGTCACACCGAGCAGCCCGACCAGAGAGACCGCCGTGCCAGCCGCGAGTGCCAGGACGTTGACCGTGACGTTGTTGCGGTGAAGCGCCGTGGTGCGGGCCGCGAATCCGCGGGACTCCCGCGCGAATCCACCGGACAACCTGACCAAGACCGCTCCCGCGATGTGGAGCCGTTCCGCGGCGAACGCATTCATGCCGCCGAAGAGCTCCATCTCTCACGGACCAGCACTCGCATCCGCCGGCCGATCAGACGAATCCCGACGAGGAGCATCGGGACGATCGCCAGCGTGACCAGCGTGACCTGCCAGTTGAGCGCCAGCATCGCCGACAGCGTGAACGACAGGACGAGCAGGTCCGCGGTGATCGAACCGACGCTGCCGGTGTAGAGGTGGCCGGTGCACATCTGCTGGGCGTTGAGCACGTCGGTGTTGAGCCGGCTCTGGATCGCACCAGCCTTCGCGTGGACGAAGAACGCCAGCGGCATCCGCTGCAGGTGATCGAAGAGTGCCTGCCGCAGGTCCTTGATGATGCCGGTTCCGATGAGCGTGCCGATGTAGCCGCCGAGCAGGAGTAGTCCAGCGGCACCCGCGTAGGCGAGGACGGCGAGCCCGATCAGCTGGGGTTGACCATGCCCAGGTCGGCACGCGGGATCGCGGTGTCGATGAGCTGCTTGAAGAGCAGCGGCGGCACGAGGCCCACTGCGGCCGATGCGGCGAGTAGGGCGACGTAGGCAAGGAGCCGGTCCGGTACGGCGCGACGAAGCGGAAGACCCGTCGCGCTGTGCGCGCGGCGTCGTGGGGGCGCTGCGTGATGTCGTAGCCGGTCGCCAGCCTGCTGAGCGACGTGGGTCAGCGCTGGTCTTGTCGCCTCGTGTAGCCGGCAAGCGCCTCCATGACCTTCTCCCGTGCGGTCTGCTCGGTAAGGCCACGGCTCACGAGAATCTGTGGGGCCACGGCCTCCGGATCGCGGTACAGCGCGAGAAGCAGATGCTCGGTGCCGATGTAGTTGTGCCCGAGTTTGAGCGCCTCGGCGAGAGAACCGGTCATGGCGGCGGCTGCCCGAGGCGTGAGCGGTGGCTCGTCCTCGCCCGCGCCAGGTCCCCGTCCGGTGCGCGCGAGCACGTCGGCCTCGACGTCCTCGCGGCTGATGCCTGCCTCGAGAAGGATCTTCGTCGCGATGCTCTCGGGCTCGGCGTACAAGCCGAGCAGCAGGTGCTCGGTCCCGATGTACGGGTGCCCGAGCGCGGCGGCTGCGGGAGCGGCCGCATCGAACGCGCTCCGGGCGCGGGCGGTCATCCGCTGGAGCGTCGGGCCGCCTTGACCAGCGAAGAAGCTTCCGGCAAAGCGTTTGTGGACGGCCTGTTTGGTGACGCCGAGCACGTTGCTGATCTCGGTCCAGGACTTTCCGCTGACACGTGCCCGGTCGACGAAGTAGCCGAGCACGGCGTCGCCGGTTTCGCTGAGCTCGGCGACCAGCGCGCGAGCCGTCGCCAGCTGGTCGAGCACGTCGTCACTCGCCGAGTCGCGGCGAACTGTCTCGATGAGGTCGTGAAGCGTCGGTGGTGGGGTCATGCGTCAACCTTAAGTTGACCGAATCTGAGGGTCAACCCTGGGTTGACGGCCGGAGAGCTCACGACGAACGCGGACATGGCCGCCATACTCGCGCCACGAGAGGCAGGAGGTCATGTCAGGCGCAAACACACCCACCCGAACGTGGTCATTTGAGGGCTGGGGCGGCATACTTCCGCCCGTGCCAGTGACGCCATCTCGCCGCCATTACCCGTTCCTCGACTACCCAGCGCCACTTCCCTTCGCCCACCGAGGTGGGGCCCACTATGCGCCCAACCTCGGGATCGAGAACTCGATGACCGCGTTCGCCAACGCCATCGAGCTGGGGTACCGCTACCTGGAAACCGACGTGCACGCCACGGCCGACGGTGTCCTCGTCGCCTTCCACGACCACGATCTCGGTCGGGTGACCGACCGCTCCGGCCGGATCGCCAACCTTCCGTACTCCGAGGTCGCCAAGGCGCGGATCGGGGGTCGAGAACCCATCCCGACGCTGGAGGAGATCCTCGGCACCTGGCCGGACGTGCGCGTGAACATCGACGTCAAGGAGGAGCCGGCCATCCGGCCTCTCGCCGAGGTGGTCGTGCGCACCAACGCCCACGACAGGGTGTGCATCTCGTCGTTCTCCGGCCGTCGGATCAAGGCGGTCCGGCGACTGCTGGGCCCGCGTGTGGTCACCGGCCTCGCCCCCGCCGGCGTCGCCCTCCTGATGCTCCCGCTCCCGCGCCTCCTCACCTCGCTCCTGCTGAGCGACGCCCAGTGCGTGCAGGTGCCGGTGTCGTCGGCCGGGATCAAGGTGGTCACACCAGCCTTCGTGGAGCGAGCCCACGCCTTGGAGAAGCAGGTGCATGTCTGGACCGTCGACGACGCCGAAGAGATGAACCACCTGCTGGACATCGGGGTCGACGGCATCATCACCGACCGCATCGACACGTTGCGCGACGTCCTCGTCGATCGCGGTCAGTGGGTGGGCTGAACACCCATGGACCAGGCCAACGCCGCAAGGCCTACGTCGCTCTACCCCGACGTCGCCGAGCGGCGACGTGAGCAGAGGGCGTGGTACTTCTACGACTGGGCGAACTCGGCCTACGGCACGACCGTCCTCACGGTCCTCTTCAGCCCGTACCTTGCCGCCGTCGCCGAGACCGCCGCGTGTGGCGCTCCGGGCACACCCGAGCAGCCCTGCACCACCAACCTGCGGCTCCTCGGCATCCCCGTCTCCCCCGGCTCCCTGCCGCTCTACGTGGTGACCGTCTCCACACTGCTCTCGGCGGTGCTGCTTCCCATCATCGGCGCGGTGGCCGACCGCTCGCCGCGGAAGAAGCGCATCCTCGCGGCGTTCGCCTGGGTCGGCAGTGCGGCGACCGCCGCGATGGTCCTGATCTCCGGCGGGAACTGGCAGCTCGGCACCGGGCTGCTCTTGGTCAGCAACCTCTGCTTCGCGTCGTCGATCATGGTCTACGACGCGATCCTCTGCGACATCGCCACGCCCGACGAGCGTGATGCGGTGTCGTCGCGCGGCTGGGCCTTCGGCTATCTCGGTGGCGGGCTGCTGCTCGTGTTCAACCTCCTGCTGGTCCAAGGCCATGAGGCCGTCGGGCTGTCGACCAGCATGGCGGTCCGGCTCAGCCTGCTGTCCGCCGGCGTCTGGTGGGCAGCGTTCACGGTCATCCCGGTGCTGCGGTTGCGCAACCGCCCGCCGATCGCCGTGGTCGCCAAGCCCGGCGGGCTGGTGCGACAGAGCGTCGGGCAGCTGTTCACGACCCTGCGCGAGGCGCGCGCCTACCCCATGACGTTGCTGTTCCTCGCCGCCTACCTGTTCTTCAACGACGGGATCCAGACCGTCATCTCGGCGTCGTCGATCTACAGCGCGCGGCAGCTGGGTCTGGGCGAGAACGTCTTGATCGGGACCATCCTGCTGGTCCAGTTCGTCGCGTTCGGTGGGGCGCTGGCCTTCGGGAAGATCGCCGGCCGCATCGGAAGTCGCCGCACGATTCTGGGCGGGTTGTGCGTCTGGGCCGCCATCGTGGTGGCGGCGTACTTCCTGCCCGCTCGACAGTGGCTCCCCGTGATGCTGATCGGCATCTGCATCGGCCTCGTGCTCGGCGGCACCCAGGCGCTGTCACGGTCGCTCTACAGCCAGTTCGTCCCGAAAGGTCGCGAAGCGGAGTACTTCAGCCTGTACCAGGCCTGTGAACGCGGCACGAGCTGGCTCGGCACGCTGATCTTCGGGCTCGTCCACCAGCTGACCCACTCCTACCGTCCGGCCATGGTCGCGCTGATCTTCTTCTTCGGCATCGGCTTCGTCCTGCTGTTGCTGGTCGACCCACGGCGTGCGGTGCGCGACGCGGGGAACGAGGTGCCGCGGGTCCTGTGACGTGTGCTCAGCTCGAACCGCAGATGTCCGATTCAGGAAGATTCACGGGTCTGTCGCCGGTTCCCACGCGGAACGTGCGGTTGATGGCGACTCCAGCCGGGAATCCTGGGCGCGCGCCCAGACGTTAGGGCAATGAGGCCCGTTTACAGATGGAGGGGGACATCGCATGTCGGAGCGAGCACTACGAGGCTCCCGGCTCGGCGCGGCGAGCTACGAGGACGATCGCGAGATCACACCGGCACCGCGCCAGGTCGTCGCGTACGACTGCCCACATTCCCACCACTTTGAGCTCCCCCTCGCCGCCGACGCCGAGGTTCCGCCTGTATGGGAGTGTCCGCGCTGTGGAGGCGAGGCGATCCGGGTGGACGGTGATCGCCCGGAGCCCAAGCACGTGAAGCCGCCACGGACGCACTGGGACATGCTTCTCGAACGCCGGACGATCGAGGAGCTCGAGGCGCTGCTCTCGGAGCGGCTCGAGCTCTTGCGCTCCGGGCAGATCGGCCCCGAGCACCTGCATCGCACGACGTCCGACGACAAGTCGAAGCGTCCGAAGACGCCTCGCCAGCGCCAGAGCAGCGAGAGCTGACCCACGCCTTCATGGTCGGCGGCGGGCTGAACCGTCGCCGACCTTGGCGTCTCTAGGCACCTGATCGCACCGCGCTAGCTGTCACGCCGGTCCACCACCTCGCCCGGTATGACCGGGCCCGTGTGCGGCTGCTGCCCTGCTCCTTCCCAGCGCATCCCGCTCATCGGGGCGTGCATCCGGAACGGTCCGCCACGCCCTGCTCCGCGCTGGACGGCCCGCACGACGTGCCTGCCGAGCATCCAGCGAGCACCACGACGGACGAACGGTCGCGTGAACGGCAGGACGCACGCGAATCCTGCGACGTCGGTGAGGAATCCGGGCGCGAGCATCAAAGCGCCACCAACCAGGATGAGTCCGGCGTCCAGCACCTCCCGATCTGGCAGCCTGCCGGCAGCGAGGCTCATGTTGAGCGCCTGCCACGCCAGCCGACCTTCCCGGCGGATCAGCCAGGAGCCGAGGATGCTGGCCGCGATCAGCAGAGCGATCGTCCACCAGGGACCGATCACCTGGCCCACCTGGATCAGCACGTAGATCTCGGCGAGCGGCACGACGAGAAGCGCTATGAGGAGCAGAGTGCGCAGCCGCATCAGTGGTCGACCTTCCGCTTGCCGGTCAGCAGTTCGCCAGCCTGGCGGAGCCGGTGCCGAATCCCCCATGCCGTCACCATCCGGAACGACTCCACCACGACGTCCCGATCCATCTTGCTCGTCCCGTGCTCACGCTCGAAGAAGACGATCGGGACCTCGGTGACTCGGAACCCAGCCCGGTACGCCCGCCAGGCAAGATCGATCTGGAAGCAGTAGCCCTGCGAGGCGACGCCGGCAAGATCGATCCCTTGCAGCGTAGCGCGGCGGAACATCCGAAAGCCCGACGTGGCGTCCCGCACCGGCAGACCGAGGGCTACCCGCGCATAGAGGTTCGCGGCCCGCGAGAGCAGCTGACGTCCCCGGGACCAGTTCTCCACCCGCCCGCCGAGCACCCACCGGGACCCGATCACCAGGTCGGCGTTCTCGAGCGCACTGAGCAGCGTGGGCAGCGCCTCGGGTTGATGCGAACCGTCGGAGTCCATCTCGCACAAAACGTCGTAACCCTGCTCGAGCGCCCACAGGAACTCCTGCCGGTAGGCAGTGCCGAGCCCTTGCTTGGCCGGTCGGTGCTTGACCAGGATCTGCTGGTCGGTTTGGGCCAGCCGATCAGCGATCTCCCCGGTCCCGTCCGGAGAATTGTCGTCCGCGATCAGCACGTCGGCTTCCGGCAAGGCAGCACGGAGCCGCTTGACGATGTTCTCCAGGTTCTCGGCCTCGTTGTAGGTGGGCAGTACGACGATGATCCGCCCGGGATCGTACGGCTGCTGCATTGGTGGGCTCATGCCCATTCCCGGGCGGTGTCGAACTGGGTGCTTGTCCGCCGCCGCCAGTAGGCCTTGGCGAGGACGACCGCGACGGCGGCGAGCCCAGCCAGGGTCAGCGCCCACTCGGGCACCGTTCCCAGCCGCGCGGCGATCGTGGGCGCCGTGCGCAGCGGTACCTGTTCGACGTAGACCTGCCGCGTGGCCTCTTCGGACTTCGCGACCACCGTGCCGTCCGGAGAGATCACACCGCTGATCCCGCTTGGCGAGGCGACCAGCGTGGCCTTGCCGTACTCGATCGAGCGCAGCCTGGTGATCGCGAACTGCTGCTCCGGCTGTCCGGTGCCGAGGTAGGTCGAGTTGTTCGTCTGCACGACGAGCATCTGCGCGTCGCCGCGGGCGACTTCGCCGACGATCCCGTCGTACGCGATCTCGAAGCAGATCACCTCGGCGATGTCGTACCCCGCGATCCGCATGTGTCCTGGTTCGTTCCCCGCGTACGTATCCCGCCCGACCATCTTGAGCCGATCGATGTACGGCAGGAGGAACCGGCGGAACGGGATGTACTCGCCGAACGGCACAGGATGCTGCTTGGTATAGATCTCGCCCGGTCCCGTGGCGGGATCCCAGATCACACCGGTCGTCCTCCGGTAGTAAGGACCAGGCCCGTCCAGGACAGCCCCGACGAGGATCGGCACGCCCGCGGCCTGGACCGCCTGCTCGATGATGGCTCGGGTCTGCGCATCGTGGAACGGATCGATGTCGGTGGAGTTCTCCGGCCAGACGACGAACTCAGGTTTGGCCAGCTTGCCGGCGGCGACGTCGCGCATCAGCTGCTCGGTCGCCTCGAGGTGGTTTCGAGTGACCGTCCGGGCGCGTCCGAGAAAGTCCATTCCCCTGCCGGGCACGTTCCCCTGCACGACGGCAACCGTCGCCGTCGCGTCGCCAGATGTCGGCAGCGGGATCAGGAATCCGCTCAGGCTGATCGCGACCGCACCGACCACGGCACCGACCCTCAACCGACGCCTGATCGATCCCGCCACGACCGCCCAGACGGCGAGATTTCCGACCAGAGCGGCGAGAAACGTCACGAATGCGATGCCACCAACGCTCGCGTACGACGCAAGGGGTGTGCTGTCCAAGGCGTAGGCGAGTCTCCCCCACGGGAATCCGCCGAGCGGCACCGCCCCACGGACGAGCTCGACCGCCACCCAGAGCGCTGAGACCCATACCGGCCACCCACGAAGCCGGGTGGCGACCACGGTGCCGGCACCGAGTCCAGCCAGGAAGAGCGCTTCCACCAGCGACAGGGCGAGCCAGGCATCGACGCCGACCACCCTGATCCATTGCAGCAAGAGGACGAAGAAGCCGATACCGAACACCAGGCCCGCGACAGCGCCCGTCTTGACCGACCCACGCCAGCAGGCCAGCGTCAGGGCTCCGGCAGCCACCGGGGTGAGCCACGCCAAACCGAACGGCGGAAACGCCAAGGCCAGCGCGACTCCCGCGCCCAGAGCGAGAAGGAGTCGAGCCCAGGTCGGCCAGCCGTTGCGATCATGCTCGCTGGCAGGCTCCGGAACCGCCCTAGCCTGCGGAGAACGCTCCACCACGCCGTCTTCAAGCCGCAAAGGTCACCGCCCTCTCGCTCATCGCTCCTGGCCAGCGCAACCCCAGCCGGCACATGCGGCAACGCGCCGGGCCAGAGCACGCCGACCGGCTCAGCCCGGCCACGCGCGTGCTGAACGGATCTGGCCAAGTCCACACATACGGCGCGTCCACCTCAGCCCGCGCAGTTCGGCTGGACGCCTGGTCGGAGCTGCCATGTGCCGAACGGTACAACGGTCGGCACCGGATGTGCGTGCCTGGACGATCACAGCACACGCGACTCGACGATGGCCACTCGTGTCGCGTCCTTCGAACGCACAGACGGAGCGGTCCGCTCACCCTTCGGACCGTCCTCGTGGCGCGAAGGCTACACGCCCCGAGGCGTTGTCTACTGGGCGGCGGACCGCTCCGTGGCCACCCCACCGCGTGAAGTCGCGGTCGGTCGTACATGGCACGAGGAACGTGGATGGCTCCTGTGCGCGCCAGAGCCAGGTCTGGCTCGCATGCGAATGCTGACCGACGGGCGACTCGCGATGGACTAGAAGAAGACGATGACGAGAGCGATGCAGTGGTGTCAACTCTGCCCTGACCTGCGGTGATGCGAAAACGCGCAGGTCAGGAGGACCTGTGTGACACCGAAAGGACGGTTAGATTTTGCATAACCGTCGGCGTGTCGCCAATTCGGTGTGTCGCCTTCCGCCCCTCACGGCGACCACGCTGGCACGGAGCGTAGCGCGAGACGCGGTCCTGCAGAACCTTCGCACGAGTCACCTCGGCGGCACAACGACTGTCGCGCGCGCCGTCGCAGCGACCACCGGGGTGTCCAGAAGGGTAGCCGCGGACTCGCCGCGTTCCGGTGCGCTGCGGGCGATCACACGAGCCTGCAGGTCGAGGTCACGGCTCCGGCGGCCGACCCGCGTCACCGTGCCCGTCACCTCCACGATGTCCCCGGCCCGAACCGGACTACGGAACTGGACATCGGAGTACGACGCGAGCAGGCCTTCATCACCGTCGGTGCGGATACAGACCTCGGTGGCGACGTCTCCGAACAGGCCCATGACGAACGCTCCGGCGACCAGGTTGCCGGCATAGTGGGCGTCGGCGTACGACACGTAGCGTCGGTGGGTGACGGTGAGTCCGAGTCGCCGATCGCCTGCATCCGCGGCAGGCGTGCCCTGCCCTGTCACACCGTGAACCGTGCCCTGATCGCTCATGCGGGGTGCCTTTCCAGTCCGTCTCGCAGGCTTCAAGCCCGTGCAGGTTCCGACACGATCGCGTGCACCAGGTAGCTCGCGACTTCGCGAGGTGTGGTCCCTCGCCCGAAGATGCGATCCACTCCGAGCTCGGCGGTCATGGACTCATGGAACCGTGGCCCGCCCACCACGAGAAGCGGCCGTTGCTCGCCGGCGTACGCCTCGCGCAGGGCCTTCGCGAGCTCCCGCGTGCCCTTGATGTGTGCGTCGCGCTGCGTCACGACCTGGGAGACGAGGATGGCGTCAGCCTGCTCTCGCCGGGCTCGCGCGATGAGGTCAGGTATCGGCACCTGTGCGCCGAGGTTGATGACCTTGATCTCGCGGTAGTACTCGAGCCCCTTCTCCCCCGCGTACCCCTTGACGTTGAGGATGGCGTCGATGCCCACGGTGTGAGCGTCCGAGCCGATGCAGGCTCCCACCACCACGAGCCGGCGTCGGAGCCGCTTGCGGATGGCCAGGTTGGCCTCCTTGGGCGTGAGCAACGGGTATTCGCGCTCCACCACCTCGACCTGAGACAGGTCGACGAGGTGGTTCACCCGCCCGTAGACGATGAAGAACGTGAAGTCCGGACCCATGGCCTTGGCGTGGACCACCATGGCCGGGTCGATTCCCATCTTGGCGGCCAACTGCAAGGCTGCGCCCTCGGCTCGCTTGTCGTGCGGGATCGGCAGGGTGAACGACAGCTGCACCATCCCGTCGCCCGTCGAGTCACCGTACGGCCGCACGATCGAACGCTCGGACACCTGGGGCACGCTCATTTCCCAGCCTCCTCGAGAATCTCCGAGGCGGGGTTGTAGTACATGGGCGACTTCGCGGCCACACCATCGACACCCTTGCCGCCGTCGGGTGGTCGCTTCATCAACCCGAACGTCCCGTCGGCGATCGCCTGGAGCAACCCCTCGTCACAGATCCTCTCCAGCAGGTCGATCGCCTCGGCGAGCACCTGCCGCGCCCGTTGGGCGATGAAGCCGTTCGGCTCAGGACGGAAGTCCTCGTGCAGGTTGCCGCACGCGTTCACGACGTACCGCACGTTCTGCAGCGCAAGGTCGCGGTCGGACAGCCAGGGGGTCACAACAGCCTCGGTCATCATGCCCACCAGCAGGATCTGCTGGCCGGTCAGGACACCGGCCAGGTTGAAGAACGCGTCGAGCAGGTAGCCGCGGAAGATGTCGCCGGTCATGTGTCGGGTCGGCGGCATCCACTTCAGGGGCGCCTTCGGAAACAGCTCGCGCGCGAGCAACGCGTGTGCCAGCTCGAGCCGGAACGACTCGGGTCGGTCTGGGTCGATCTCGAACGCGTGCCCCAGGCCGAGTTGCCAGTCTTCGAGTCCGGCTTCCTTGGCGAAGTACTCGTTCAGCAGCTGCGACACCGTGACCGTGTGCGCCGCCTCGACGGCGTCGGCCGTCGTGAGGTAGTTGTCCTCACCGGTGTTGATGATGATCCCCGCACGGGCGTGCACCTGGCGGCTGAACCGCTGGTCGACGAAGGTCCGGATCGGATTGATGTCGCGGAACAAGATGCCGTACATCGAGTCGTTCAGCATCATGTCCAGCCGCTCCAGCCCGGCGAGCGTGGCGATCTCAGGCATGCACAGGCCCGAGGCGTAGTTGGTGAGGCGTACGTACCGGCGGAGCTCCTTGCTCACCTCGTCCAGTGCTGCCCGCATCAGCCGGAAGTTCTCCTGAGTCGCGTACGTGCCGGCGTAGCCTTCGCGGGTCGCACCTTCTGGCACATAGTCCAGCAACGACTGACCCGTCGAGCGGATCACCGCGATGACGTCGGCGCCTTCTCGGGCCGCGGCCTGCGCTTGCGGGATGTCTTCGTAGATGTCGCCGGTCGCGACGATGAGGTAGATCCACGGTCGTTGCGGAGGGTCGCCCAGCCTCTTGATCAGTCGCTCCCGCTCGTGCCTGCGCTGGTCGATGCGTTTGATCCCCGCCGACACGGCCCGCCGTGCCGCACGCATGGCTCGGCGCGCGGCAGGGCCTTCCGGGAGCCGAAAACTCACCGATCCTGCCGCCGCCTTCTGCGCGAGGGTGAGCAGGTCGTCGGACTCTTCTCGCAGCAGCGCATCCCAGACGGGCAGCGCGACCCCGTGCTCGAGCCCGGTGGTGCTGCAGACCGCCTCGACGAGTCGGTTGACCCACGGCGTGCCCTCCGGGTCGGCACCCTGAAGCCCTGCCAGGCGAAGCACCGCACGCTCGATCGACACGGTGGTGTGCGATCGGGCAAGCCGTACGATCGGACGCCCGGCTTTGCGCGCCAGCGACCGCGCCTTTCGGACGGTTGCCGGATCGAGGTCGAGATGCTTGCGAAACGTCGTGGTGCTCACTCGGCCTCCCTCCCGGAATCGCCAGCATGACCGGAATCGCCGGCATGAATGGTCTTTCCGGCGACGACAGTTCGTACGCAACGTGGCAGCGGCCTTCCCGGTGTGAGATCGGGAAGACCAGGGCCCTCGATGTTCCAGACGGCGAACGTCGCCATCGCCCCCTCCTGCAGCACACCGTGGGTTGCCGGATCCCGCCCAGCGGCGAACCACCCGCCACGGGTGTACGCCTGCAACGCCGTGTCGACGTCGAGCCTCGCCGGCTCGTGGTGGTGGAAGACGGCGGCGCGTACGCCACCCCACGGGTCGAACGGCGTCACCGGGGAGTCGGAGCCGAAGGCGAGCGGGATTCCCGCAGCAGCAAAGCTGGACCACGGATTGGTCGCGAGAGCGCGTTCCGCACCGAGCCGCTTGGCGTACATGCCGTCGGTCCCGCCCCAGGCCGCGTCGAAGGCGGGCTGGCCGCTGACCACGACGCCGTACGACGCGAACGTCGCGATCGTCTCCCGGTCGACCGCCTCGACGTGCTCCAGACGGTGCCGGGCCGCGACGAGTGGCTCCTGCCCGATCCGCTTCTCGGCAAGCCGGAATCCTTCGGCGACCGCAGCGGTGGCGGCGTCACCGATGCAGTGGAAGCCGGCCTGCAGACCTTCCCGTGTGCACGCGACGACGTGCTCGGCGATCGCGTCCGGGTCGAGGTAGAGGTGACCCGTGTGCCCGCGTCGGTCGGTGTAGGGCTCGCGCAGGGCCGCCGTGCGCGAGCCGAAGGCTCCGTCGACGCACAGGTCGCCAGCGGCGCCGGCACACCCCAAGGCGCGGGCACGCTCGACACCGCCACCGTGGGAATGCTCTCCCCAGTACGTGACCACCTCGGGTGTCGGCAGGTCCTTCGTGACCTCGTCGACGAGCTGGAGGTCGTCGTGCCCGCCGAGGCCGGGCGTGGCCATCTCGTGAACGCAGCCGATCCCGGCCCTCGCTGCCGCCTCCAACGCGACACGGATCGCGTCGCGGCGCTGCGACCTCGGGAGCAACGCCTGCACCGCCTCGCGGACGAGGTGGTGCGCGTCGCGCTCCACGCGCGCCGTACCGTCCCAGCCAGCCGCCTGCCTCACGCGCGGGGAAATCGCGCGACCGGAGACGAGGGCGCTGTGGACGTCGACCCGGGCGAGGTAGACGGCTGCGCCGGTTGCCGCGCGTTCGAGCTCGTCGAGCGTGGGAAGCGCCGGGTCGGTCCAGTCCGTCTCGTCCCAGCCGAACCCGAGGATGACGTCCCCACCAGTGCGCGCCTGGCGGTACGCCGAGACGGCATCGAGCAACTCCCTCTTGTGGCGTACACCGGCGAGATCGAGGCCCGACATCCGCAACCCGGTCTCGCTCAGGTGGACGTGGGCGTCGACGAAGGCCGGAGTGACCAGGCGGTGCTCCAGATCGACGATCTCGTCTGCGCCGTCGGCATACGCGCCGATGCCGTCGTCTCGGCCGATCCAGACGATGCGATCGGCCTCGACGCACATGGCAGTGGCGGCCGGATCCTTGGCACCGTGAAGTGCTCCCCGCCGGTAGACGACTCGGCGCGGTGATCTGGTCGAGCGTGCTGGTGGTCTCACGGATCTATCCTGTCCTCGATCCGCCCGGTCTCGGTTGCTTCGTCGACGAGCGCGCCTGGAACAGGTGCCGCACATCGGGTTCGGTACGCATCAGGTCCAGTGCGTACTCCGCGTGTCCGGGCACGTAACCGTTGCCGATCAGCATGGTGACGTCTGCGGCGAGACCTTCGGCTCCCAGCGCCGCCGCGCTGAACGACGTCGCCATGGAGAAGAAGACGATCGTGCCGTTCTGAGCCGTCGAGACAATCGCACCGCCTTCGCACCCCGGCACGTCGACGCAGACAACGGTGACGTCGGCAGGTCCGCCTGCCTTCGTGACGGCATCCGAGAGCGCCACCGGGTCGCGAGCGTCTGCTCGTACAACCACGTCGGCCAGGCTGGTGCGAGCCAACACCTGCTCTTCTCGTCCGTCCGGCACCACACCGATCGTCCGCGCCGCTCCCGCCCTGCGGGCTGCCGCCAACGACAGCGAACCGGACTTTCCTGCCGCCCCGAGCACGCAGACCGTCGGCGACGTGTACCGGCCGACGACCCGGGCAGTGAGTGCTGGGGCCCCGCAGACGTCCAGAACCGCCAGCGCAAGCGGTACCGGGAGATCTTCCGGAAGTTTCGTCGCGATCGAACGTCCGAACAAGATCGCGTACCCGCGGCAGGGCACCTGCTCACTGGACCCGTCCCAGTCCACGAGATCGTCCTCGATGACGAGCGGTGTGAGCGTCAGCGAGACCAGCGTCGCGACCCGGTCCCCTGCCCGTAACCCGAGCGGCGACTCCGGGCCCACCTCGTCGACCGTCCCGATGAGCATGCCACCGGACCCAGTGACCGGATTGTGCATCTTGCCGCGGTTGCGCACGATGTCGAGAACCGCCCGCCGAAGCCTTCGGGGGTCACCGCCGTGCGCGTCGCGCAACTGGTGGAACGACGCCGCGTCCAGATTGACCCGCTCCAGTCGCACCCGTACCTCGTCTGGCCACAGCTCGGCACGCGTGTCGAGACGCGTCGCCGCCTGGGGCAGCACGCCAGGAGGATCGATCACCCGATGCAAGCCGAGCGGTGACGCCGCGGTACCCGACGGCACGGCCACCTGCGAGCTCATTCGTAGATTCTCCTGGATACGGTTCGTTGATCAGGATATTTTTCTGTAATGTGTGGTGCTGACAGTACGACATCCGGATCTGACGGTCCAGCCTGGAGGTGCCTGGTGTCGGTCGTACCCCAGAGTCAGCCGTACGAGTACCGATTCCAGCCGTTGGTCGAACCCGACTGGACCCGGTTTCCCGGCTGGCGCGATGTCACCAGAGCCGAGTGGGAGTCGGCCCAGTGGCAGCGGGCTCACTGCGTCAAGAACGTCAAGCAGCTGCGGGCCGTCATGGGCGATCTGCTCGACGAGCGGTTCTACGCCGACCTAGCGCGGGATCAGGCCGAGCGCGCCACGATGTCGATGCTGCTGCCACCCCAGATGCTCAACACCATGGTCCCGCACGAGGTGCCCTCCACCGATGCCTTCTACGCGGACCCGGTGCGGCGGTACATGCTTCCGGTCTTCTCCGACCGTCGTACCGACTGGCCCTCCCACCCCCGCGCGACCCGGGACTCCCTGCACGAGACCGAGATGTGGGTCGCGGAAGGGCTGACCCACCGCTACCCGACCAAGGTCCTCGCCGAAGTCCTGCCGACCTGCCCCCAGTACTGCGGACACTGCACCCGGATGGACCTCGTCGGCAATTCCACCGCACAGGTGGACAAGCTGAGGTTCTCCGGCAAACCGCAGGGACGGCTCGACGCGATGCTCGAGTACCTGCGAATGCACGCCCAGGTGCGTGACGTGGTCGTCTCCGGCGGCGACGTGGCCAACATGCCGTGGCACAGGCTCGAAGCCTTTCTCATGGCACTGCTCGAGATCGAGAACATCCGAGACATCCGTCTTGCCACCAAAGCCCTCATGGGCCTTCCCCAGCACTGGCTGCAGGACGAGGTCCGCGCAGGGATGGAACGCGTCGCCAGCGCCGCCCGCGACCGTGGCGTCATGATCGCGATTCACACCCATGTGAACGCGGCCCAGTCGGTGACACCACTGGTCGCCCGTGCGGCGAAGGCGATGCTCGAGACAGGGATTCGCGACGTCCGCAACCAGGGCGTCCTCATGCGCGGCGTCAACGACACACCGCAGCAGCTGCTCGACCTCTGCTTCGCGTTGCTCGACGGCGCCACGATCATGCCGTACTACTTCTACATGTGCGACATGATCCCGTTCAGTGAGCACTGGCGGGTGTCGGTACAGCAGGCTCAGGAACTACAGCACGCCATCCTGGGCTACCTACCCGGTTTCGCCACACCGCGCATCGTGTGCGACGTGCCCTACGTCGGCAAGCGATGGGTCCACCAGGTCGCGGAGTACGACCGGACGCTCGGCATCAGCTACTGGCGCAAGAACTACCGCACCGGCATCGAGCGACCCGGGGACGATGCCCTCGAGCGGACGTACGAGTACTACGACCCGATCGACACCCTGCCTCCCGAAGGCCAGGAATGGTGGCGCAAACACAGCGGTAACCATCTGGCTCCGGCAGAACAGCGTGCCGCAGCGTCACGTGCCGCCTCGGTTCGTCAGCTCGCGCTCGGCTGACCTCCGACTGGACGCTCCTCCCCCGGTCCCTGAGCCGGCTCCGCTGACGACAAGCTCGTTTACGACCGCGGCATGGTCGGAATAGAAGGGATACCGGCGGTCGAGCGGACCACCGCGGTGCTGCGGCAGACGACGGGTGTGCAGATAGGACCGCACCACGCGGATCCCTTCCCCACGCGTCAGGATGTAGTCGATCCGGGCCGGGACGTGGAAGCCGACACGGTTCGGCTTCGTGTCCCCCGGGTGGCGAGCTGCGTCGGGATTGGCGAGCCGGTAGGTGTCCGTGAATCCCGCAGCCTCGAACGCGCGCATGACCGGCCAGTCGAGCACGAGGCCACCGTGGCCCGGTGCGTCCGCGTACGCCGCCGACCAATCCAGGTGCGACAAGCTGTTGAAGTCACCACCGATGATCACCGGCGCGGAGTCGTCCGGTACCCATGCCCGAAGGCGGTCAAGGAACATCGACGCCATCGGCAGCCGCCGCGAGCGGTCTGTCGCCACGATCTGGTCCTCGGCCATCGAGGGCGGCCGGCCACGCTCGCGCTCCAGTACGGCTCGCGTGGTGGCCGCCACCAGATCGTCCAGGTGGTGAAGCCAGATCGTGAACGCGTGAAGGTCGGTGCCGTCGGGTAGCACGATCCGGACTCCCCCGACGTTGAACGAGGTGAGCACACCGGCGAGTGGCGCCGAGTAGACGCCTGCGACCGGCAGCCAGGTGTAGAGCCACAGATTGTCCCTGCCGCGTTTGAGGCTGTCCCGCATGGCGCCGTTCCGGCCATGGCCGGCTCTGGCGCGACTGGTGTGCGTACCGCGCTCGCCCGTGCCGAGCTCGTGCTTCGGCTGCTCGGGGGTCAACTGGATGCCGCGGACCACCCGCTCGTCCGACCGTGCCGTGTTCAATGCGCGCTCGATCAGCCGGCCGGTTCCGTACGTCTCGACGCAGAAGAGCAGGTCCGGGTCTGCCAGCCGAAGGAACTCGAGGAGTTGGGCGACGTTCTCGGTGCTCAGGGCATCGTGTGACCCGTCGAGCCGACCACCGTGCCAGATGTTGAACGCCATGACGCGTAGCGGCAAGCCGACCCGGCCCGAGTGACGCGACATGTCGCCCGGCTCATCGAACGGCCCCATCGTCTCTATCTCACTATCCTGGCCAGTCAGGACTGCATCTGGCCATTGTGAAAGGGCGTCACCTATTCGGAATAGCCTTACCGCACAGGACTCGACCGGCAATGTCGAATGGCGAATGAATCGATAGCCATGCGATGCGGCGAGCCGCGGCGACGCTTTGTGAGTCCCACGGTTATCGATCCATTCCGATCGCGAGATTGACCGCCTCTCCAGAACGGGTGAACCATCCCGGCCATGGAGGTGGTGCCGGATGGAACCGATTCAGCCGAACTCGACGAACACTCGGAACGACACGCAGCTCACACGGCGGCAGGTCCTTGGCACTGCAGGTGTGGCTTTGGCCGGCGCCATGGTCCCCCAGAACGTCGCGCTTGCCCGCCGATCCACCCGCCATCACAAGAAGCGGCGCCATGTCATCTACTTCGAGCCGGACGGCTTCGACCCGCGCTACCTCGAGTGGTTCGACACCCCGCACATCGACGACTTGATCCGGCACGGAAGCTTCACGATCGGCCGTAGCGTCTTCAAGGCGACCTCGCAGGTTGCGCGCGCCAGCATCATCACAGGCGCGTATCCGGAGGTCACCAACCATCAGGCGTACTACTACGACTTCGAGCGGCAGGAAGCGATCCGCGACGAATCGCCGTCGGCTCCGGAGGTCCCGCTGGGAGGCGAGACCATCGGCCAGGTCATCAAGTCGACCGAAGGCGTGACGTTCGCCGCCATCGCCTACCCGCAGCTGCTCAACCACGGTGCCGCGCGCGACGACCCGGAGCACCTCTACGTGGGCGCTCCAGCCTCCTGCAGTTGCGACGACCCCGCAGCGATCGATGCGGCGATCGACATCCTGCATGAGCGTCCAGTCGACGTCGGCGCTGGCGGCGGCTTGGTCCAGGTCCCTCGGATCCCGGACCTGCTGTTCGTCCGCTGCGTCGACACCGACTCGATCGGTCACGCGGAGGGCCCGTTTGGACCGAGCATCCCGGGTGCTGTGGCGTGCATCGACGAGCAGGTAGGCCGCCTCGTCCAGGCAACGAAGGACGTGGGCATCTACGACAACACCACGTTCATCATCGCGGCCGACCACGGCATGGGAGACATCTCCGTCCCGCTCCTTCCCGACGTCCTCGACCTCCTCGATGGAACGAGGTTCAGCTGGGAGGTGGTCCCATGGGGTCAGGCGGTGTCGAGCGAGAGCATCGAGATCGTGATGAACGCGACGTCGCGTAGCCTCAGCATCCATCTGCGTGGCGCCGCCGCAACCCCGAAAGGACGGAAGGCCATCGCCAAGGCCCTCAGCAAGGTGGAGGGCCGGGCGGCCGTCCATGATCGCAGGAACCTCGACCGCCTCCACGCCGGCGATCGAGTCGGCGACTTCGCGCTCTCGGCGCTTTCGCCCTACCACTTGAGCACCGACATCGACCGTCCCCCAGGTGGCGGCCACAGCGGCATCCAGGAGACTCGCGTGCCGTTCATCATGGCGGGCGCCGGGGTCCGTCGCGGGTTCCCGCCCCGGCGGCCGGAGGTGGTGGACATCGCGCCCACGATTGCGGCCCTGCTCCGGATCAGACGACCGGCGCAGGCACAGGGGCGAGTCCTGGCCGAGGCACTCACCGGCCCCCGGTAGACGGCGGCCGGAAACGTGAGACCAGCCGGATGCGTCCAGCAGTCACCTAGCTCGGATCTTTTGGTGTGCTGACGTTATCGGCCCATGTTCAGATGGAGATTGCGACACCGGAAATGGGTGCGGCGTACTGCTGCCCACACGACGGCCGGACCGGTCAGAACAAGCAGGACATCTCCTGTTATCGAAAAGTTTCCCGACCGACAGTTGCTCGTCGACTGCCAGCGCATCTCGACCGAGAGTTCTCACCGACAAGTACAGATCATTTCACCGGGAGAAAGGCAAGCCCATGAGCCGTTGGACGCGAAGGGCTCGACTCGTGCTGGCGATCAGCGCCGCTCTCGCCATCACCGCATGCGGCGAGAGCCTCGACTCGGACAACCGCAATGTCGCTCCCGCCGAGACGGGCAAAGAGGGATGGCCGGAGAAGATCGTGTACGGCATGACACCGACGGACGAGGCGACCGACATGGCTCGCCGGTACGACCCGTTGGAAAAGTACTTCAACAAGTGCTTGGATCATCCTTTCGAGCTCTTCGTCGGCACCGACTACAACACCATGATCGAGGCGATGCGCACCGGGAACGCGCACATCGCGAGGTTCGGTCCGTTCGCCTACATCCTCGCCCACGAGCGGGCGGGCGCGGAGGCCCTCGCGGTGGCGCTGGAAGGCGGCGATTCGCCGATCTACCGGTCCCTCATCATCACCCGCAAGTCGTACGGATTCGACGACCTTGCCGATCTTGAAGGCAAGAAGTTCGCCTTCGTCGACCCGACCTCCGCCTCCGGGCACCTGTTCCCTCGGGCGTTGATCGCCAACGAGATGGGCATCTCGAGCGACGAGGTCGATGACTGGTTCAGCGACGTCGTGTACGCCGGGAACCACGAGGCCTCGCTCCTCAGCGTGCTCAACGGAGACACCGACGCGGGTGCCCTCGCGAGCATCGCGACCGCGCTCGTCTACGAGAACGGGACGTGGAAGCTGAGGCCGGACTCGGAGTTCGCAGACCACGAGAATGCAGATGACTTCATGGTCCTCGCCGAGTCGGAGGACATTCCCAACACCGTGGATGCAGTCCAGAAGGACCTTCCCGACAGCTTGAAGAAGGCGCTGCTCGCATGCTTCGAAGGTGTGGCTGAGGCGCCGAGCCTGGCCGACTTCCGTGAGGAGATGGGCGGCGGTGAGGGCTACGGCTTCGCGGCCGCGAAGGACAGCGACTACGACCCGGTCCGAAAGACCGCCAAAGCGCTCGGGATGTCCCCGGAGGAGCTGCTCGAACAATAAGGGACGACGGAAGAGGCTAAAAGCACACAAGGGACGGGAGGCGCCGTGGCCTTGGATCCGATGCTGGTCGTTCGGGGCCTGAGCAAGCAGTACCCGGACGGCACGAAAGCCCTCACTGGCATCGATCTAGAGGTACCGCGGGGGCAGCTCGTGGCCGTCATCGGCCTGAGCGGCGCCGGGAAGTCCACGTTGTTGCGATGTATCAACCGGCTGGTCGAGCCGACCAGTGGACAGGTGGTCGTGAACGGCCGGGACGTCACGCGGGCCAGCCGGCGCGAGCTACGGCTGATTCGGCGCGAGATCGGCATGGTCTTCCAGCACTTCAACCTGGTCGACCGGTTGCCCGTTGTACGCAACGCGTTGCACGGTCGGCTCGGCTACGTGGGGTCATTGCGCGGTGCGCTCGGCATGTTCCCGCACGCCGACGTCGAGCGCGCACTGGACGTGCTCGACCAGCTGGGGCTTGGCCAGCAGGCGTTCAAACGCTGCGCCGACCTCTCCGGTGGGCAGAAGCAACGAGTCGGCATCGCACGCGCGTTGATGCAGGAAGCCAAGCTGATCCTTGCCGACGAACCGATTGCGAGCCTCGATCCCTGGTCGGCAGAGACGATCATGAAGACGCTTCGGGACGTGGCCGTGCGCGAAGGCATCACGACCGTGGTCAACCTGCACCAAGTGGAGTTCGCCAAGGAGTTCGCCGACCGGGTCGTGGGCCTGCGCGAGGGCGTCATCTACTGCGATCTCCCCGCCGAATCCCTTGACGACGCGACGATTCAGGAGCTGTATCGAGGCCGCGTCCCGGAACCGGTCAGCCAGGAGTATTAAGCATGGCGACACTGCGTGACTACCGTGTGCACAGACGAGCCATCGCGCGCAGTCGCTTGGTCATCTGGACCGTCATCTTGCTGGCGTTTGGCTGGGCGACGTGGGGCACGGGCTTCGGCGTCCTGACGTTCGTCCAAGGCATCGGCGGGTCGTTCGCGTTCATCGCCACCGACCTGCTGCCCCCTCGGCTCGAGGCCGCCCCCCAGTTCATCGACGATGCGATCGACACGCTCCTCATGAGCTACGTCGGCATGGTGATGTCCGTCGTGTTGTCGTTGCCGCTGGGTGTGCTGGGCGCCCGCAACACGACCGTCCATCGACTGCTGTCGTACGCATCCAAGGGCACCGTGTCGTTCATCCGAGCCGCACCGGACCTCATCTTCGCGATCTTTCTCGTGGCGCTCTTCGGCATCGGGCCCCTGGCAGGGACAGTCGCCATGGGGATCAGCGGAATCGGCATTCTCGGGAAGACCTACGCCGACGGGATCGAGGCCATCGACATGCAGCAGGTGGAGGGCATCCGCGCGGCCGGGGGGACCTGGTTCCAGGTGCTCGGTCAGGGCGTGTGGCCACAGTTCAAGCCGACGTTCATCACGTGGTCGTTGTACCGGCTCGACCTCAACATCAGGGAAGCCGCCGTCCTCGGGCTCGTCGGTGCGGGCGGGCTCGGCTATGCCTTGATCACGGAGATCAGGACCTTCCAGTATCGAACCGCCACGACCGTCATCCTGATGATCTTCGTGATGATCCTGCTGGTCGAGTTCGTCACCGGCATTCTCCGCCGGAGGGTGTTATGAGCAGCACGGCGCAGGACGCCCGCGAGATCACCGGCACCGATAACCATCGTCTCAGCCGAGCGTCCCGAATCACGCTGTGGGCGCTTGCCGCCGCGTTCTTGGTGTTCGCCTGTCTCGAGCTCGAGATCGTGCCAGCGCGTCTGCTGGATGCCGCAGACCGCGCGGGCTTCCTCCTGGACGCGATCTTCCCTCCGGCCCTCGAGGATCCGATCAACGTGGGCCGGGCCGCCATCGAGTCGGTTCAGGTCGCCATCGCCGGCACGGTCTTCGGCATCGTGTTGTCACTCATCCTCGCCATTCTCGCGGCGAGGAACATCTCGCCGCTCGGTCCCCTGTGCTGGGTGGTCAAGGCGATCGCCGCGCTGGAGCGGGCGATCCCTGCTCTCATCTGGGCGATTCTCTTCATCGTCGCGGTCGGACTCGGGCCGACTCCCGGCATCCTGGCTCTCGCCGTGGGATGTGTGGGAATGCTGGTCAAGGTGTACGCGGAGGCGATCGAAGAGATCCCGATGGGTCCGATCGAAGCGCTCCGGGCGAGCGGCGCCTCACACGTGCAGGTGTTCTTCCAGGGCGTCCTGCCCAGCGTCATGGGCGTCTTCATCGCGTGGTCGGTCTTCCGATTCGACATCAACGTGCGGTACTCCTCGGTGCTCGGCATGGTCGGCGCGGGCGGGATCGGCTGGGAGCTGGTACGAGCCGCGCAGGTCGGCGAGTACGACGTCGCCATGGGCGTCACTCTGGTCATCTTCGTGATGGTCCTGTCCACCGAGCTGCTGTCTGATCGACTTCGGCAACGCGCGGAGAACGAAGCACACATGGCTCGCCGCAAGGTCATGGAGGAGGCGGAATGAGCCGGCCTGTCTCCAGCCGTTCGCGGTCACCGGTCTTGCACAGCCTGTCACCCGCGTTCAACGGATCGAGCCGAGCCGACCGGCGACGCGCGACAGGTACTCCTTGCGGTTCAACGGGTTGTGGTCGGTGCGCCGGCGCCGTGGGATCGTGCCGCTCACCGGCCGGTAGTCGTCGAAGTCCGACTCCACGATGCCCTCGCCACGCGTCAAGGACGGCAGCCTCTGCCGCAGTGCGTGCACCTGTGCGGCCGGAATCGTGCCTTCCACGATGCCAAAGGATCCTTGCGCAACCTGTGCGGTCGTGATGCCGCCCAGGTGGACGAACGCCCGCACGACCGCCCGCAGCGTGTCCGCAGGGACCTCCAGGTGAGCGCGGTGGACGGGTTCGTACACCGTCGTTCCCGCCCGTCGTAACGCTGCCATCAGGACCAGTGGCGTGAGATGCCGGAAGTCCCCGGCCGAGCTCGAAACCGCACTCCAGCCGCCTCCCGGTGGCGGCGGCACGTAGCCAGTGTGGGTGAGAACGACCGTGCAGCCCACGACCTGCCAGCCGTGCAGGCCCTGCTGCAGGGTCTGGCGTACGGTCTCTTCCACTGCCCGGAGAAATGGCAGCGGGAACGAACCACGCTCGATCTCGAGCCGGAATCCGACATCGGGTGTGGCGGCCGGCTCGATCCTCAGTCCCACGGTCGCCTTGAACGGGTTCGAGCTTTCCCCCATGAACTCGACGGCCGTCCCAACGGCGTTCGGACGCTCGACGCAGAGCGTCGTCGTCTCGTGGAACCTCACCGCGATCCCGTAGTCGTCAGCCAGCGTCGCCTGGATGACCTCCTTCTGCACTTCGCCGTAGAGGGAGACGTAGATCTCCTGCCGGACATCATCCTGGCGAACGTTGATCAACGGATCCTGCTCGGCGAGCTGCGCCAGGGCAGCGTGCAACCGGCCCTTGTCCCGACGTCGCATCGGAGCGACCACGGTTTCCATCGTCGGCGGAGCGAAGTGGCGCTGCTGGTCGGTCTCCTCGCCGTGACCGATCACGTCGCCGATCTTGACATCGGGAAGCCCCCAGAGTTTGCCGATCTGTCCTGCAGACAGGGATGCACGCTCGCTGGTCTCCCCGCGGCCAAAGGCTTGGATCTTCGTGACCTTCCCCTCCCTGCCCTGGCCAAGCGCTACCCGCTCGCGCGTGCGGAGCGTCCCGGAGAAGACGCGTACGTACGCAATCTTCTCGCCGGCGGCTCCACGCTCCACCTTGAAGACGCGGCCCGAGGCCGGCCCACCCACATTCGTCGCCGACGCGGACAACAACGCCGGAATGCCAGCCATCAAAGCTTCCACTCCGGCACCCGTGATGGCAGAGCCGAAGAACACCGGATGGACCAAGGCTTTGTGCGTCTGGCGGACGAGCGCGTGCCGCAGATCGTGGTACGAAAGGTCACCTGCGAGATAGGCCGCCACGACCGTATCGTCGTTGAACGACAGCACGTCGGCGAGACGGTCGACGAACTCGCTGTCGCTCGGACCGTATGGCCGGTAGTCGGCATCTCGCGTGCCGAGGCCCTGCACGCCGCCCATCGCCACGATCGATGGCGACAGCTTCTCGGAGATGGCACGCAACGTGCCGGTGGCGTCCGCGCCAGCGCGGTCGATCTTGTTGACGAAGAGCAGCGTCGGGAGCCTCAGGCGCTGCAGCGTACGAAACAGCACTCGGGTCTGCGCCTGAACGCCTTCCACCGCCGAGACGACCAAGACCGCGCCGTCGAGGACGTTGAGCACGCGCTCGACCTCGGCAATGAAGTCTGGATGGCCCGGCGTATCGATCAGGTTGATCGTGGCAGCGTCGAGGACGAACGATACGACCGCCGACTTGATCGTGATTCCCCGCTGCCGCTCCAACGCCAGCGAGTCGGTCTGGGTCGTACCCGCGTCGACGCTTCCGATCTCGTCGATCACGCCTGCGTTGTAGAGCAGGCGCTCGGTCAGCGTGGTCTTACCGGCGTCGACATGTGCCAGGATTCCAAGGTTGAGTGTGCGCACGACAGGTCATGTCCTCACGGTAGGTGGTGTTTCGGCTGTGGACGGACATGACAGCCGCACGCATTGCCTTCTCCTTGGTGTTCGCCTGCTCACGGTCTCGACGGATGCACGGCAACGTCGCGCATTTCGTCGCAACCAGTCAGCTCATCAGAATCCTCGTGGCACAGCAACCGAATTTTCGGGTGTCAGGCGCCGGATTCGACTGGCGCCTGACACCGGCTCGGGCCGCCTCACTGATGTGGGCGACGTGCCCTGCGTACGGCCACCGGCCCGCATGGCAACTGTCAGCCCAGCGCACGGAGCTTGGTGACCTGCTTGAGAAAGACCACGCCGTCGATGAGGTCGAGGTGGGTCGGGTCCAAGGGGAAGTACGCGAAGTCGCGCGAGACTCGCGGGGTGGGCCGTGCGACGACCGCGGCGAGCCGACGAGCGTCGACCAGCGTGCAATCCCACGGAAGCGTGGACAGGATGCCTTCGACCGTGTCCTCGGGTGGGACGTCCTCGCTCACCGTGCCGAATGCCGACGCCAGGAAGGCGTACTGGTCGCCCAGCTGTGTCGCGATGATCGCGCCCGCACTCCACCACTCGAGCTCCTCCTCGCCTAGCGGCATGAGGCTCTTGTTCCGCTGCAGGTGCAGGTTGCTGGCGAACACCAGTGCCGGTCCGTGCCGGGCGATCGCACGCAGGTTCTCGGCCATCATCGCGTCGCGCAGAGCCGACAGTCGGGTCCAGCGTGCCGGTGACCTGTCGGCCATCCAGTAGTGGAAGCGGAGCAGGCCGGTGGCCGTACGCGCATAGAGGTACGCACGCTCCCGGTCCTGCGGGCTGAGCGCCGGCGCCTGCGTATCGAGCAGCGCCACCAGGTCGTCGGCGATCAGTCGCAGGCAGCGAGCCTCCGCGGACTGACCGATCGACTGGGACGGGTCCATGGCCGTGGCTTCGTTCGACCAACGGTCGTCCGGACCTAGCAGCGCGTCGAGGGTCTCCCGGCTGACGACGGCGCGAGGAAGCGGGCCGTCGAGCAGGTCGTAGAGCCCCATGAGCGCCTGGCGTGGGCTGTGGGCCCAGTACTCCAGTGGGCCGTCGAACCCGAAGAACCGGAGCTTCTCGTCATGGTCCTCGTTGTACGCGCGCATCCACGCCACCAGCTCGCGGTTTGCTGCCACCGAACCGAAGTCGTGGCTGAAGCCGCACGTCATGACCTCATCGAGGGTGCCGACGCCATTCCTCACGTAGTCGTCCGCCAGAAGGCCCTTGAGGCAGTCGCTCTCGATGGCGAACGACCGGTAGCCCTCGTGCTCGACCAGATGGCGGAAGATCTCGTTGCGGACCTCGCCCAGCTCCTCGACGAAGTGCCTGGCCTCGCCGAGGCCGAGCAGCTGAGGCCTCGCCGGAAGCGAGTGTAGGAATGCCGAGATCCCCGCACCGTCCAGCGGCCTGGCTGTGTCCTTGATATCCATACCGTCAACGGTATCGTTGAACCTTCGGTGTAAACTTTTCTTGATCGTCATGCGTAAGTTGGGGCTGAACCTTCAAAACGCGGTATACCCATGAGGCCTGTGGACCTGGCACGTGAGCACGGCTTGTCCACCCAAGCGATCAGGAACTACGAGGACGCCGGCATCCTGCCGCCTAGCGAACGCACCGATCACGGGTACCGCATCTACACACCACTGCATGCCCAAGCCCTGCGCGCGTTCCTCTCCCTCGCACGAGGACACGGGCACCAGACGGCCGCCTCGATCATGCAAGCCGTCAACCGAGGGGCCACCGACGATGCGCTGCGGCTCATCGACGAGAGCCACGGGCAGCTGCTCGACGACCGCCGGACTCTCCAGGCCGTCGAAACCGCGTTACGCGACCTGTCCCCCGTGCCCCAGGAACGCGGCGAGACGTTCATCGGTCCGTTGGCGAAACGGCTCGGCCTTCGCCCCGCCACATTGCGCAAATGGGAAAAGGCTGGGTTGGTCTCGCCGCGCCGCGATCCGCAGACGGGCTACCGGGTCTACAGCCCGGCAGACGTGCGGGACGTCCAGCTCGCCCATCAGCTCCGTCGGGGCGGCTACCTGCTGGAGCAGATCGCCCCGCTGATCGCACAGGTCCGTTCGGCCGGAGGCATCGCTCCCCTGGAATCGACCTTGCGCAACTGGCGAGCCCGGCTGTCCGCTCGGGGCCGCGCCATGCTCGAGGGCGCCGCCGACTTGGACACCTACCTGCGCGCCCGCGAATCCCGCAGCTGACCGGGCCCCGCAGCTGACGGCTCTCCATCTGATCGGCCCTGCGTTGACGAAGGCACGGTCGTCCCCGGCCGAGCCGTCGTGAGTCCTGGCACCGTCGGATCACTGGCGCACGGTGACGCGGGACGTGAGCTGCCGGCGATGGCCGACCTCCCGCCTGCTCCCCACGATCCGAACGGGTACGACGAACCGGGCGTCCTCGCTGGAGGTCGACAGCCGAAGCTCGAGCTCACCCGGCTCGATGATGCGTATCCCGTCCCGGCCGGTGAACGACGCCAAGTCGGCCGCGACGTCGAAGCAGACCTCACCGGAACTACCCGGATCGAGCTCGATGCGCGCGTAGCCGACGAGGCGCACGACCGGCTGCGCGACCTCAGCCACGGGATCATGCAGGTACAACTGCACGACGTCGGCGCCCCGGCGGTCCCCGTCGTTTCGAACCTGCAACGACACCTGCACGGACCCGTCCGGCGGCAGCTCCACGACATGGTCAGGCGTGAGCGGTGTGCCGTCCGCCCGTACGTCGCTCCAGGTGAACTGTGTGTACGACAGGCCGTACCCGAACGGGTAGAGCGGTGTCGAGTCGACCGAGCTCAGTTTCGAGCGCTTCCCCAGTTTCGTCGTGAGGTACGTCGCGGGCTGGCCACCGGGATGCCGCGGAACGCTCACCGGAAGCCGGCCCGACGGGCAGACCCGGCCAGTCAGCACGCCAGCAATGGCCCGAGCACCTTCCTGGCCGGGGAAGAACGCCTGCACGATCGCATGCGCCCGGTCGACGAATCGGCCCAGTGCGTAGGGCCGGCCCGAGAGGACGACGAGCACCACCGGGCGGCCCGTCTGCAGCAACTCCTCGACCAGCTCCTCCTGCACGCCAGGAAGCCGCAGCTCTGTGGCATCGCACCCTTCGCCCGACGTGCCGCGCCCGAAAAGGCCAGCACGATCGCCGACCGCGACGACGCAGACATCGACGCTCTTCGCTACCTCGACCGCGGCGGCGAATCCCGACCTGTCCTCTCCCTCCACAGAGCATCCGGGTGCATGGCGGACCGCGTCCCACGCACCCGCCTCCTGCAGCGCCTGCAGCAGCGTCGGTATCTCGATCCCCGTCGGGACGTCAGGATGCTGCGGACCCACATGACTCGGGAACGCGTAGCACCCCAGCATGGCCAAGGGGTCATCCGCCACCGGGCCCACGACGCCGATGCTCGTCGCTGGTCCCGGTGCGATTGGCAACACCTGCTCGTTTCGCAACAGGATGACCGATTGCTCAGCGAGACGGCGCGCGAGGTTCCTGGCGTGTGGCGGATCGAGGTCGATCTCCGTTCGCTGCTCGGCATCGCTGGTCGGTCTCTCGACAAACCCCTCAGGGACCGGATCCCACCCCGGATCGAGCATGCCGAGCTCGCATTTCTGCCGCAGCACGCGGGTCACGGCCCGATCGACGATCGCCTCGTCCACCCTGCCTTGGCGTACGGCTTCTGCGAGCGGTTGGCGGTAGCACCGTACGGTCGGCAGCTCGACGTCGACACCGGCCTGAAGCGCGAGGACCGCGGCATCAGCTGGGTCGGCTGCTACCTCATGGAGCCGTTCGAGGAACGAGATCCCGAAGTAGTCTGCGACGACGGTGCCCGCAAATCCCCACTGTTCCCGCAACAGTTCCGTGAGCAGGCTCGCGTCGGCGGCGGTAGGCACCCCGTCGATCGCCGTGTAGGCATGCATGATCGACTTCGCCCCGCCCTCTCGGATGGCCATCTCGAACGGCACCAGGAAGATGTCGGCGAGCTCACGGGGGCCGACGCTGACCGGTCCGAAGTTGCGCCCCGCCCGCGACGCGGAGTACCCCACGAAGTGCTTGGGAGTTGCGATGATCCCGGCCGACTGCAGACCGCGAACGTACGCGGTCCCGATCGTGCCGACGAGGTACGGATCCTCGCCGATCGTCTCCTCCGTACGCCCCCACCGAAGGTCGCGGGTGACGTCGAGCACCGGCGCAAGCCCTTGGTGGGCTCCCACCCGACGCATGCTGGCGCCGATGCTCGCGGCCATACGCTCGACCAGGTCCGGGTTGAAGCTGGCGCCCCACGCGAGCGGCGTCGGGAAGACGGTCGCCTGCCAGGTCATGAAGCCGGTCAAGCATTCCTCGTGGGCGATTGCCGGGATCCCGAACCGTCCCGCCGCCATGATCTGGCGCTGCGTCGCAGCGAGCGACCGGACGCCCGCTGCCGGATCGACCGGAGCTGTACCGAACGGACGCGTGAGCTGACCGAGCCCAGACGTCACGAGCTCGGCGAAGTCGAGGTTCGGGTCGGACAGCTCATGCTGATGCGGAGCAACCCCTTCACCCGACTGTTCCGCCCCGACCCAGACGCCGTAGAGCTGACCGAGCTTCTCCTCGAGAGTCATGCGAGAAAGGAGATCGGCGACCCGGTCGTCGACCGAGCGGGACACGTCGCGCCAAACCGGAACCGCTTCGTCACAAGACCCGGACTGATCGTCTGGCCGTTGCTCGTCGGCGTGCATGAATCTCCGCCCTTCTCGCTCAGGTTGGTTGGCTTGTGAGAGTCTCGAACGTCACCTACGCCTGGCAGCCAAGGCGAGGTCGGCCTTCAGCGCGTCATACGCCGGCTTCGGCTGGAAGTCTTCGTCGAGGATCGTCGCCGCTCCCTGACCCTCGAAGGTTCCCGGTACCCAGGAGTACCGGTCTGTGAAGCCCCACACCGTGAACGACCTGCAGCGAGTGGCGAGAAGACAGCCCTGCATGAGGGTGCTGTAGCCCTGCGCCTGGGCCTGCAGCTTCGCGGTGTCCGGTGGCATGATCATGCGGACGTCGGCCTCCGTCACCGAGGTCTGGAGGCCCAGTGCCTCGAAGCGGCGCAGGTTCTCCGCCACCTGGATCGCTGACCAGAACCCGTACTGCACACCGAGATGCCCCTGTATCCCCATGCCGTGCACAGGGACACCGGCACGCAGCAGCTGCTGGGCGAGCTCGTAGTAGGCATCGGCCTTCGCGTTCGGGCCTTCCACGTTGTAATCGTTGAGGAACAGCTTCGCGTGGGGATCGGCCTGGTGGGCCCACCGGAACGCATCGGCGATGTATCCAGGCCCGAGGTTCTTCAACCAGATGGACTCCCGTAGCTGGCCGTTGTCGTCGATGACCTCGTTGACGACGTCCCATTCGTAGATCCGGCCACGGAAGTGACCGACCACGGTGAGGATGTGGTTCCGCAGGATCTTCCGCAACTTTCGGGGACCGATGGCGCCGGATTCCACACCATCGGTGAGCCAGCGGGGCAACTGGTTGTGCCACACCAAGGTATGACCACGCACGCGCTGGCCGTTCTTCTCAGCCGTGCGTACCAACTTCTCGGCCGCCTCCCACTCGTAGCGACCACGCTCGGGCTCGAGCTCGCTCCACTTCATGGCGTTCTCCGCGGTGACGCTGGAGAACTCGGAGGCGAGGTGTTCCCGATACGTCGCATCGGCATCGAGTGCCGATATGTCGACTGCCGTACCGATCAGCACTCCTGCCCGGCGTCCGAGGTCTCGCAGCGACGCATGCTCGAGGTCGCGGTTCTTGCCGGGTGCCTTGTCCTTGCCGGGCGCCTTGGCTTGCAGCTGCGCATCGCGAACCACCGATTCGCCTGGCGTTCCTCGGCTGAGCAGCTCACCTACACCCCATGTGGACGCCACCAGCGCGGCAGCTGCTACGCACGCTGCGACCGTACGAATCATCAGTGCACTCCGATGTGACGTTCGAGATGACCCGAAACCGTTACCTGTCTGCGCTCGACCCTCGCAGGATTCCGGAATATTTCCGTAAGATGATCTGCACCGTAAGAGGCATGGGTTCTCGAGTCAAGCGAGTGCCGGGGCCGGACAGAGGAGGAGCTCGTGTCCAACGAGAACGGATCCCGTATCACGATCGCGGCGATCGCCCGCGAGGCCGGCGTTTCGGTGCCGACCGTCTCGCGAGTACTCAACGGTCGCGCCGATGTCTCACCAAAGACTCGCCAACGCATTGAAGAACTGCTCAGGGAGCGCGGCTACCGGCGACGCCTCCCGCGAACCCGTCACCAGGCGAACCTCATCGATCTGGTCTTCCACAACCTCGACAGCCCATGGGCCGTCGAGATCATCCGAGGTGTCGAAGACGTGGCGCACGCGTCCCACATAGGCACGGTGATCTCGGCGATTCACGGACGAGTCGATTCGGCACGGCAGTGGCTCGCCAACGTGCGCAGCCGTAGCACCGACGGCGTGATCCTCGTGACGTCGTCCCTGGACGCGCCTTTGCAGGACGAGGTGAACCGGCTCGACGTGCCGACAGTCGTCGTGGACACCGCCGGACACCCGCCACTTGGGGTCCCGACCATCGGAGCGACCAACTGGGCCGGCGGACTCGCCGCTACAGAGCACCTCATCGCGCTGGGCCATCGACGAATCGGCTTCATTGCCGGACCCTCCCGGCTGCGATGCAGCAGAGCCCGGCTCGATGGGTACTGCGCTGGCCTCGCCGGGTCTGGCCTACCGTTTCGTGAGGAGCTGGTCTGGCAGGGCGACTTCTATCCCGAGTCGGGTTTCGAGGGCGCCCAGAAGCTGCTCGACCTGCCCGATCCACCGACGGCCATCTTCGCCTCCAACGACCAGATGGCGTTCGGTGTGTACGAGGCGATCCGACGCCGTGGCTTGCGAGTCCCCGCCGACGTGAGCGTGGTGGGTTTCGACGACCTTCCGGAAGCCCGCTGGTCGTCACCGCCGCTGACCACGGTTCGGCAGCCACTCTCGGAGATGGGTGCACTTGCGGCGCGCACCGCACTGCAGCTTTCCCGTGGGGAGACGATCCAGAATCCGCGGATCGAGCTCGCCACCGATCTCATGGTCCGCGAAAGCACAGCTCCACCCCGCACGAGCCCCTAGCCTGCGGCAACCCTGGCCGGCCGGCTCTCCCAGCAGGGCGTGGTGCTGACGCGGCCATGCCGGGAGCACCGACGTGCGCGACCAGCCCGGCTGCAGCAAGACCCACGGTCTGCGTCGTGCCGAGTACCGTCCTCCAGCTCGTCACCGTGCCTCGGCGGTCCTGTAGAGCCGCTGCGCCTCTGTGCCGAAGTACGGCCCGAACATCACGTTGGGCACGAGCGTGTACGTGAAGCTGTTGACCGAGTTCACGACCCCCGTGCCGGTGGATTCGTTGAACCGCAGGAACCACGGACCCCCGCTCGAGCCACCCGTCATGGTGCAGGGCAGGCCTTGGTCGGTGCTGCCCAACAGATCGGGAAGCGTCAGCCCGGAGCAGTAGATGAGCCGCTCACCGTCGTACGAACCCTCCGCGGGATAGCCGAAGCTGTACATCGTCTGGCCCCGGGCCTGGTTGAACGCGATTCCCTGACCACCCACGACATCGATCAGCCGACGCCCGTTGCGAGTGGAGACCACGGCAGCACCCACGTCGTAGTCGAGGTCCTCGCTGCGCTGCCACTGCGGTGTGGTGAGCGTGACCCTCGCCGGCCAGGTGCCGTACGGACGGTCGCCGTCGCGGTATGCCGGTACGAAGACCCAGTTCTTGTGCCAGCTTCCCTGGTACTTCACACAGTGGCCAGCCGTGATGACGACGCTGCGGTTGGCGCTCGTGACGGCGCTGCCGGAGCAGGAAGCGTCACCTCCCTGGAACGTGAAGAAGACTCGGCCGGTCGTCTTGCGGACCGCGCCACCCTCGGTCCATGGGCCGCCGAGCTGGGGAACCGCGAGCGGGAGCACGTCGGTGAGCGAACTCACGGTCGGCGCCACGACCGTCGGCAGACCGCGTACGACCGACCCGCTTCCCGCCGTCTCCACCGCCCGGCGATCCAGCACGCGGTCCATCGGCTTCGCGTTGCGCATGCGTTCAGGTGTCCAGTAGGTACTGGCGTCCGCGGAAGCTTGTGACGCCACCTTGTGAACCGCCACGGGTCCGGTGCTACCGGATGACGTGCTGACCGTGGTGTTGGTGGCCGCTGCCGTCGCCGGAGCCGAGAGTCCCATGGCAACGGCGACTGCCGAGAGCGCACCGCCGAGGCCGATCAGATGCCTGGCTCGGAGGCGACGAAGCTGCATGGTCGTCCTTTCTGGAACGTGCGTGGCGGGCCACGCTGGTTGGCAGACCGTGGTCGGTCGCCGTCGCTCACGAGTTGCGCCGGTCGAGTCGTACTGGTCAGGTCGAGAGCTGATGGGCAGTGTCTCGTTCACCCTGTCCAATTCGCCCGATATCGACCGTTTCGACCGATCATTCCAGACCGTAACGATCACGGCTACTCACCCGCCACCCCGCCGGGATGGCCGGTTCCGTCCATCCGTCCTGGAGGCCGACGGGTGCTCGAAGGTCAGCTCTCGCGGACGACCTGACGTGGCTCGCGGTCCTCGCGGAGCCCTCGCCACGTGGGGTGCCAGAGCTTGCCGTCCCGGGTCCACTGCGCGAACTCCACCTCGCCCACCAGCACCGGCTCGACCCAGACCGCGTCACGCATGTCAGCCGCCGGAACGCCGTAGTCGAAGGGCGAGGTGGGACGCACGAGTGGTTTCAGCCGGGCCGCAAGCGATCGCAGGCTGGCCTGGTTGAACCCGCTACCTACCCGGCCCACGTAACAGAGCCGGTCTCCCTCGTAGACACCGCAGAGCAACGAACCGAACGTGCCGGCCCGCGACCCGGTGCCGAGTCGCCAACCTCCGATGACGACGTCCTGGGTGCGGAAGTGCTTGATCTTGAGCCAGGCCGGGCTGCGGCGCCCTGGCTCGTACACCCAGTCCAGTCGTTTGGCCACCAGGCCCTCAAGGTTCAGGCTCCGGCTCGTCTCGAGCGCGGCACGACCCATCCCCTCGAAGGCCGGGGGCACCTGCCAGCCGGGCCGGGGCAGCCCAAGCTGAAGCAGACGTTCCCGCCGCGTCCGGTAGGGCTCCTTGAGCAGGGAACGACTGTCGAGATAGAGCAGATCGAAGACCAGGTACGACACCGGAACCACAGACGTCGCCGGTCGTGGCGGGCCGTGCAGCCGCGTCTGGAGAGCTTCGAAGCTCGGCCGGCCCTGGGCGTCGAACGCCACCACTTCACCATCGAGCACGCAGGACTGCTCGGCCAGCGATGCGACACCGGGTGCCTGGGAGATCTCCGGGTAGGTAGCGGTGTAGTCCCGTCCCGAACGTCCGAGCAGCACGACCCGCCCCTGGGCGGCGTACGCGAGGATGCGGACGCCGTCCCACTTCATCTCGAACGCCCATCGATGCTCGTCCGCCGGCGCCGGCATGGCGCCAGTGGTGGCGAGCATCGGCGAGATCTGCGGCAGTCCGAGAACCTCAGGCAACGGGCAATCCGGTCACGTGTGAGTTCCGCCCTCCAGCTCGGCCGACATGGACCGTCCCCACGGTGACCCGCGGGTCAGCGACGTTCGTAGGCCCAAATCATCGTACGCATGCCGAGCAGGGTGACCGGGTGACGCTCGACGTACCGTAATGTCGCCGGAACGGCCGATCGGGGGATGTCGGGCACCAGGACAACGACACGGCCTCCCGGCTGCGTGACGCGGGCCAGCTCGGCAAGCACGTCCGCAAGCCAGGTCGCTCGGTCACCGGTGGGTGCGTACTGCCGACCGAACGGCAGGTTCGACACGCATGCGGCCACTGCTGCATCGCCGAGGTCGAGTTTGCGCGCGTCTTCCCGGAGCACCCGCCACTCCCGTCCGCTCGTCCCGTGCAGGTTTCGTCGAGCCACGGTGACCGCTGCACGATCGATGTCGCGACCCTCCACAGACCACCCGTACGACAAGGCTTCACGCAGGATCGTCCCCGATCCGCAGCAGGGGTCGAGCAGGACGGCGTGGCCACCCGGTGGCGGGGCACCCGCGAGGCGCACCATGGCCGCCGCCACCGTCGGACGAAGTGCTCCCCGGCGCTCGACGGCTCGCCCCTGATGTTGCCGCAACCGGGCATCGGACAGACGCAACCCAGCCACGAAGCGTCCCCGCGCATACTCCAGCGCCCAGATCTCGACCTGTGCCGGGTCCGCGATGCGCCATGCCGGCTCGACCACCCCGACCGCGTCGACGAGGGCGCGGCGCAGCTCGGTCCGACGCCAGGTGTGCTCCTGCAAGACCCGCACGATCACGCGAAAGGTCATGCCGCCGGGTCCCCCACGGCGTGCGTGGGACGAGCCCTTGCGTGGGCTGTTGGTCCCCGCAGACCGGTTGCGCCAGATCGGCACGGCGTCTGCCAGCCGACGTCGCTTCAGAAGTCTCCGCGCGATCCAGCGCGGCCGATCACCTTCGCCCCGCAGGGTACGACCGACCTCGACGAACACGTCCTCGGCAGTGACCAGATCCAGCAGACTGAGCTCCCGGCCGGACTCCACCTCGCACACGATCACGTCTGCCCGCCCGTCGTACCCAAGCGCCGTCACGCGGACGCCGCGCAGCGCCTCCAGCTCCCGCCGGACCAGCGTCGCGAGGCCGGGAACCGCGAGGACGAACATCCGCGGCATGAGACGGGCCCGCCCGGTCAGACAGCGGGCGGGCGCTGCTCGTACGGCGTCGACAGCACGACGATCGATCGGGTCGACACGTTGGCCTTCGCGCGGATCCTGGCGAGCAGCTCCTCGAGGGCACCCGGGCTCGCCACTCGCACCTTCAGCATGTAGTTCTCGTCCCCCGCGACGGAGTGGCAGTCTTCGATCTCCGGGATGTCCTCCAGCTTCTCCGGCGAATCGTCAGGCTGGCTCGGATCGATCGGACGGATCGAGATGAACGCGGTCAAGGGCAGGCCCAGTGCCTCGTAATCGACACGGGCCGCGTATCCCTTGATGATCCCGCGCTCCTCCAACCGGCGTACCCGCTGGTGCACCGCGGACGTGGACAGCCCGGTCAGCCTGCCCAGCTCGGTGTAGGACATCCGGCCGTTGCTCGTGAGCAGCCGGATGATCTGCCGGTCGATCTGTTCCACGCCGGCCACGGTACCTCGCACGACTCCCTAGCTCGACATGAGCACCCGCCACGGCTCTCTGGATCACGCCCGGCAGGTGTCGAGTCCTCCAGCACGCAGCGCTCTCAGTCGATCAACCGTCGAGCACGACCAGCTCACGGGGGCGCTGATTGAGGGACTCGACTCCCTGGTCCGTGACCACCACGATGTCCTCGATCCGCGCGCCGTGCTCACCTTCGAGGTAGATGCCCGGCTCGACGGAGAACGCCATCCCCGGCTCCAGCGGCTCGTCGTTGCCGGCCACGATGTAGGGATCCTCGTGGCTCTCCATGCCGATCCCGTGCCCGGTCCGGTGGATGAACGCCTCGCCGTATCCGGCGTCTGCGATGATCGACCGCGCGACCCGATCGACGGACTCGGCGGACACGCCGGGGCGGACGTGGTTGCGTGCCGCCTCCTGGGCGCGCTGCAAGACCTCGTAGTAGCGCCGCATCTCCTCCGGCGGCTCTCCTCCGACGACGTACGTCCGAGTCTCGTCCGAGCAGTAGCCCGCCACCGTCGTCCCCCCGATGTCGACCACTACCGGGTCTCCACGCTCGATCACGCGGTCGGACACCTCATGGTGGGGTGAGGCGCTGTTCGGACCGCTCCCGACGATCACGAAGTCCACGTGGGCGTGTCCCTCGGCCAGGATCGCGTCGGCGATGTCATGACCAACCTCACGCTCGGTGCGGCCCGGGCGCAGCCACTCTGCGATCCGAGCGTGGACCCGGTCGATCGCCGCGGCCGCCTGGCGGAGTGCCTCTACCTCTGCCGCGGACTTGCGGATCCGAAGTTTCCGCAGGATCCTCCCGGCCAGCGTCTGCTCGGTGTCGGGCAGGACGGCCCGAAACGCGAGGACCTTCTCAGCCCACATTCGATCGTCCACCGCGATGCGGCGAACCCTGCCCGGAAGCAGCTTGGCCACGAGCTCGTACGCATCCTCTGAGTCCCGCCACGACACGATGTCGAGGCCGAGCGCGCCCACACCTGCCGCCTGCGCAGCAGGGCGCTCGAGTTCCGGAACGACGAGGTGCGGCTCACCCTCAACGGGCAGGACGAGACAGGTCAGGCGTTCCAACGCTTTGGCGTTGTAGCCGGTGAGGTAGCGAAGGTCGGAACCCGGCGAGACGAGGAGCACGTCCACACCCGCGGCGGCAGCTTCGCCACGTGCGAGCGACATCCTGGCAAGGAAGTCGGACGCGGGTGGCGCTCCTGACGATCGAACATCTGCGGCGTTCATTTGGCCACTGTAAAGCGTCACACCTGATCGACATCAGCAACCCCCGACGTGCCGACCGGTGGTGTCGCCGTGCCGGTGCGCGACTGGCCGAGGTCCACCTCAGGTTGCAGCAAGCTGCCACGACCGAGTCATCCGGCGGGCGACGCCGTACGGTGATCTTGGTGGCCACACCGGTCGCCGTGCCTTTCGCAGATGGGGAGCTGGATGCGACACCCGATACACGCACTGCTCGCCGTGCTTGCCACGGTCGTCCTTGCGCTGCCGACCGCGTGCAGCGGGCCAGGCGATCATGACGACGTCCGAGGCGGGCGCAGGTCCACACAGGTCGATGGTGCCGGCCTGGCCGGGAATCCTGATGCCCCACCGGCGCTCGCCTTCGACCCGAAGCCGGCGCACATCATCCCCATCGGACCTTTGGAGAAGCCGCCGGTCACGTTGTATGGGCGGGCAGTCTGGATTGCCGACGAAGCCGGTCTCACCGTCGTCGATGTGCGGACCGGCAAGACCGTGAGCCGGGTCGAGCCCAAGAACCCGCCGCTGTACGACGCGGCAACGCCCGAGGACATCGAGAACGCGGGTGAGGACCTGATCTACCCCGTGCTACCACCCCAAGTGGGCGAAGTCGATGGGAAACGGGTCGTCCTCGCCACCGTTCCGGTCCGGCTTCCGGCGAAGAACGCAGGAGAGCCGCAGAACGGGATCGAGGTGATCGTCGTGGGTGCAGACGACGGCAAGCCGATGTGGCGGATCCCGGTCGATGTGTACGGCGAGCCGGACGGTCACCTCGGCGCTGCGGTGTGGCGACCGCCGCACGACGGCATGGCGGCGGTCCAGTGGACCGTGGATGGATTGCTGACCGGCACGTTCGTCGTCGATCTCGAGGAGCGTCGGGTGCTGTGGCAGCGCACGGACTTCATGGTGGTCGACGGATACGCGGACGCCCTAGTGGGGTTTCGCCACGAGGGCAACGACTATTACGCGGTAGCCGGGGTCAACCTCGCAGACGGCACGGACCTGTGGAGCCTCCCGCCGCTTGAACGCGAGACCTCAGTGGGCGGTCGATACGAGGACGGCTACGCGGCGGGGCCCTGGACACTGCTGTCCAGCGAGGGCGAACCCCAGCTGATCGAGATCGCGACAGGTCGCACCGCGCTGAGCGAGCAGAGTGGGCTGAAGCCCGGCATGAGCTGTCGGATGCGTCACGGCGGCACCGCTGTGCTCTGTGCGTCGGACGCCGACGGAGCCTTGGCTTTGAGCATCAAGACCGGAGAAGTTCTCTGGCAGAAGCCACGTGGCGAGGGACCGGACGGCTGGACGGGGACAGTCTCCACCACCGTACGGGACCGCGCCTACGTCGACCGCGCCGACGGCCCGGTCGTCATCGACATCCGTTCCGGAACCGTCGTGGGCCCGAATCCCGGCATCGCCCCTGACCGAGCGAACGCGTACGCCGGCTTGGTCTTCACCGGAACCGACGTCGAGATCCACCTGCCTCGCGGCGCGCATGGAGCAGTGTCATGATCCTGCCACGCCTTCTGGGTGCCGTCGTCGTCGCCAGCATGCTGACGGCGACTCTGGGCGCCCCGGCTGCGACAGCGTCGTACGCGAACCCGGATGAGGAAACCCAGCACGGGCGGACGTACGAGCGACCGAGTGAACGCGTCCTCTACGACAAGCGGGTGCGTGATGGCCGGGTCTCGGGCAACCTGACCGAGGCGAGACGATACGCCGCGGTCAACTACGCGGTCGTCTGGTGGCGCATCACGCACTACGATCCCCGCACGATCAAGCAATTGAAGTCGGCAGCTGCTCTCGGGCGCTATCCCTGGCGTCATGCAGCCAATCCCCCGCTCGTGGACATCGATGTCCTCACCGCACGACAGATGCGGCGTGACAATCCAGAGCTTTACCGCGAGCTCCGCCAGCATGGCCTGGAAGACGACGACATCGTGGCGCAGATGGTGGCCCGAAGCACTCCCCCCAGGAAGGGACAACGGGGATATCACTCAGAGGAGCTCCTTCTCCGGTCGCGCTACGCGCAGGAGTACGTCGACCAGCAGATCAAACGGGCCGTCCAAGCCGGCAGAACGGTTGATGACAAGCTCATCAAGGAGATCGAGAAGAGCCTGAAGCCTGGCTCAGGGGTCGTGTACACGCCGAAGGACTTGATCTACGGCGTTACGGAACGAGAGCCGTGCAGTTATCGAGGCTCGCCGGCGTGCTATCGCTACTCCGGCATTCTCGACTACGTCGTACCCTACGGGCCCACAGCAGAGCGAAGGAAGGCTCAAGGCAGGCTCGCACGGGCCATCCAGGACCAGGCACTCAACGACCTTGCACTCATCATCCGGCGTACGTACGTCCGAGACGCGGTCACCAAGGCCCTGCGCCCCTTCCAGCAACCAGGAGAGCTTCCCGGCCGGCGGTACGACTACGAGAAGGAGGATCCACGACGAGACCCTCCGGGACTGGAACGAGCGCTCGACCCCAGCTCTCAAGACACCGGTGGGATCGACTTCTCGACGCTCGAGCTGCGCTACGTGGCCGCGGGCTCATCTGGCGACGGGATGCGCTACGCGTTCAGCGCCAGGCGAGGCGGATCGGCTGACAGCCAGACCCCATTGGCTGGCGCGCAAAGCGTCAACCGGGCCTCGGATGCGTTCTTCGTCTGGCTTGCGCTGCCCGAGTCGAGGTTCTGGGTGAACCTCAACCCCAACGAACCGGATCGTATCGCCGGTCGAGGACTGGAGAAGACCGACGTCGGACGCATCATGCTCGAAGCCGATCTGGAACTGAAGAAGACGGTCGGCAAGCTGATCCACCCGAGGACCCAACTGGGTAAGAGGTTCTGGAGCAGCCTTTGGGGTGAGAACGGCAGGCTGTGTTTCTCCAGTCGGGCGTGGATCGTCCCCCAGCCTGCCACGGTCTACGACGCGGACGGCGAGCTCTACATCATCGATGCACCACTCGATGTGAAGGTGGAGCAGGAGTACATCCACGAGATCGGGACGCGGAAGTACCGCGGCTGTCCCTATCAGCCGGCGGCAATCGAGGAGCACAACACGGAGGTCTATCGCCGGTTGGTCATTCCGCGGCTCGTCGAGGCGGTGAACAACGCACCCGAGTACGCAGCGCTGCGGCAGATCTACCTCAGCCGCATCGCTGCGCAGTGGTACCGGGAGCGCAGTCAGTCTCGTCGGATGGAGTTCTCCCACCTGATCGACAGCGGCGACGTGGATGCGTGGCCGTCGACGAGGCGCTGGAGCCCCGACGAGATCTACGGACGTTATGTCCAGTCGTACGAGAAAGGCGAGTTCCGCACCGGTGGGTACACCTACGGCGGTGTCGTCTTCACCGATGTGCCCAGGCGGGAAGTCACCAAAGCGGAGTTCAAGCGCAGCTGGCCTGGAGCAAAGACAACTGTCGATCGGGCGCTCGACGGCGTTGCGACCGACGAGCACGGCGGCCACCTGTGGATCGGCGGCACGTCGTCTGAGCCGATCAAAAGCCGTCGGGCCACCAAGCCCGCTCAGCAGGAAGGCGCAGGCTGGCTGCAGGCTGCGACAGCAGCAGCCGTCGGCGTCGGTCTCGTCGTCGCATTCCTCGTGTTCCTGACGCGACGCCAGCGCCAGCCAGGCTAAGGTGCCGCAGACACGCTCGGTCGCGCTCTGCCTGCAGCCGACCAGCCTCCATGTGCGATGCTTGCCAGCCATGGCCAGCAACTCTCAGAAGCTGATGCTGCTCGACACCGCGTCGCTGTACTTCCGTGCGTACTACGGCGTCCCGTCGTCGGTGCGCGCGCCTGACGGCACCCCGGTCAACGCCGTGCGCGGGCTCCTCGACGCGATGTCCCGGCTGATCAGCACGCACCGACCGAGCCACCTGGTGGCCTGTTGGGACGATGACTGGCGGCCGAGCTGGCGCGTGCAGCTCGTCCCGACCTACAAGGCACATCGTGTCGCCGAGGTCGTGGCCGACGGTCCGGACATCGAAGAGGCACCGGACGAGCTCGAGATACAGGTACCGATCATCCGTGAGGTCCTCGCCGCGCTCGGCGTCGTGGTGGTGGGTGCTCCGGAGTGCGAGGCCGACGACGTGATCGGCACGTTGGCGGCGCGAGCCAGCTCACCGGTCGACGTGGTGACTGGCGATCGCGACCTCTTTCAGCTGGTCGACGACGCGCGCGGCATCCGGGTGCTCTACACCGGCCGTGGTGTGGGCAACCTCGAGCTCGTGGACGAAGCCTGGGTGGAGAAGAAGTACGGCATACCCGGCCGGCTGTACGGCGACTTCGCCGTCCTCCGTGGTGATCCGTCGGACGGTCTGCCTGGCCTTCCGGGCGTCGGGGAGAAGACGGCCGCAAGTCTCGTGCGCACCTACGGTGACCTGGATGCGATCATCGCCGCCGCGGCCGACGAGTCGAGCGGCATGAGCCCGAGCGTGCGCGTGAAGATCCGACAGTCCGCGGACTACCTCGAGGCCGCACGCCAGGTCGTCCTCGTCGCCAGCGATGCGACACTCCCCGAGTTCGCCGAGCCGGTGGTGCCTCGCGAGCCGGCGGATCCGACCGCTCTGGCCGAGCTTCGTGACCGGTGGGGACTCGGTGGTGCCGCGGACCGGATCGTCTCCGTGCTCGCCCAGACCGGCTGAGATGGTCCGGCTCACCACTCGTACGGCTGGTAGGACAGTCGCGCCATGATCGGCTCGAGCCGCTTCTGCAGCGCGGCCGCGTCCTCGGGGCAGATGTAATCCCGCCAGTCCTTCGTCGTCGCGGTGAGCTCGCCGAAAAGGTGCGGGTCGGCCTTGCGCAAGCCGACCCTGGGCTTGCGTTCGCGGATCATGTCCGGGTCGAACGGCTCGCCGAGGAACTCACACAGACTCCGCACCGTGGCCTCAGGGTTCTCGGTGAGGTCTTCGTACCGCAGCATCAGGAACGACCGAGGAGCACGTGTCTTCGCATTGAGCGCCAGGGTCGTGTTCTCCGCCCATCTCGCCGCGAACGTCGAAGGAGTGAGTCGAGCCCACGACGCAGCTTTCGGGTCGACCTGTGCCCGACGGACGTACGACGTGTAGACGTCGACAGGGTGCCGGTGAATGTAGATGAGTCGTGCCTTGGGATAGCACCGCAGCAGCTGGCGAACGTAGCCAACCTGATTCGGCGTCTTCTCGAGCACTCGCCTCACACCACGAGCTTCCCGAGCATGGTGGAAGTACGACCGAACCACGAGCGCGTGGCCGCTCGCGAACCAGACGCTGCTCCGAAAGCGCTCCGGGACCAGACGGAGCATGAGCTCGCCAGCCGCGAACAGCGGACGTAGCGGTGCGATGGACTCCAGGAAGGCGTTGTAGCGCTCGTCATCCCCCGCCATGTAGCCGCGGAGGGTGCGGTGATCCTCGGGCCGGAACGACGCCGCCCGCTCCGAACACCTCATGATCCGGCTCTCCCACAGATTCAGCTTCCGCGGCCGAAATGCCGGATGTTTCTGCAAGATGCGATAGAGGATGCTCGTACCGCTTCGTGCTTCACCGACGATGAAGACCGGCGACGTCGATTGCTCGGTCCGGGAGATGTCGAGAAGCCTCACGGCTCGTGATCATAACGGCCGGGCCGATGAGCTCGGCTCCTGCCGGCCGAGCCGTATACCGTGCGAGGGCTTCGCGAGCCTTCTGTGGCATACCTGCTGCGCACAGCTTCAGATCGCGCACTGAACGTGGTCATTTCAGCCGCCACCGTCGGCAGTTCAGTCGCCGACGGAGGCGTACGCGACGACGCCCCGACGCAGCAGCTCGATGGACTTGCGCGCGGTGTCGCGAACCGGGCCCTCCCCGGCCGCGTTGGCGATCTGGTCGGCGAGATCCATGATCTGTTTCACCCACCGGACGAAGTCACCAGCGGCCAGCCCGGACTCGTCCAGGACGGTGCTCAAGGGCACACCGGAAGCCCACCGGTAGGCGGCCCACGCGAATCCCAGGTCGGGCTCCCGAAGGAAGTTCAGCTTGAAGTCGCTTTCGAGGTCCGAGAGCTCTTCCCAGATCCGCACGACGGCGGCGATTGCCTCGCGCACCCGTCCTCCCCGGGGAAGTCGCGGTTCGCCCAGATCCTCCGGCGTACGCGTCTCGTACACCAGAGCCGAAAGGCACGCCGCGAGCTCAGCGGGGTTGAGGTCGTCCCAGACCTGCTGACGCAGGCACTCGGCCGCCACCAGATCCAGCTCGCTGTAGATGCGGGCCAGGCGCTCCCCGGCTGGTGTCGTCCGGTCACCGTCGAGGTACTCGAGGGCGTCCAGTACCTGACACACGCGATCGAACTGCCTGGCGATCGTGTTCGTCCGCTGCTCGACACGGCGCTTCAGATGACGGGTCTCGCGTTCCAGCCTGAAGTACCGCTCGCCCCAGCGGGCGTGGTCTTCGCGGTCCGGACAGGAGTGGCAGGGATGCCGGCGGAGCGCTGCGCGCAGCTCCTGCAGCGTCGCATCCTCGCCCGGAGTGGAGTTCTTGAAACGCCGCGTCGTCACGTTGTCCGGCACCTTCTGCCGCAGGGTCGCGGCAAGGTCGCGCCGATGTTGCGCGTTACGCGGATTGAACGACCGCGGCACCCGCATCCGGTTCACTGCTTCCACAGGAAGTGGGAAGTCGACCAAGGACAAGCGCCGCACCCGTCGGTCAGCGGTGAGCACAGTGGGACGAGGCCCGTCACCTCCAGCCACGTAGCCCGGGTCCAGGACGACTGCGAAACCGGCCTGACGTCCTGCCGGTACCGCGATGACGTCACCGGGACGCAGTCGTTCCAGCGAGTCGACGATCTGGGCGCGCTGGTCGGCTCGACGCTGGCGCGCCAGGGCCTTCTCGCGGTCCGAGATCGCGCGCCGGATCTGTGCGTACTCGGCGAAGTCCCCGCGATCGCAGGTCATCGCCTCCCGATACCCCTCGAGTGCCTCCTCGTTCTTGCGTAGCTGCGTGGCGAGGCCCACGACGGCGCGGTCGGTCTGGAACTGGGCGAACGACGACTCCAACAGCTCGCGGGCGCGTTCCCGACCGACCTTGCGGACCAGGTTGACCGCCATGTTGTACGACGGACGGAAGCTCGACCGCAGCGGATACGTACGCGTGGAGGCCAACCCCGCCACACTGACCGGATCCAGGTCCGGCTGCCACAACACCACGCCATGGCCTTCGACGTCGATCCCGCGGCGCCCGGCACGACCGGTGAGCTGGGTGTACTCCCCCGGCGTGATGTCGACGTGCGCCTGGCCGTTCCACTTCACGAGGCGTTCGATCACGACCGAGCGGGCGGGCATGTTGATCCCGAGGGCCAAGGTCTCGGTCGCGAAGACCAGCTTCACCAGCCCACGAGCGAACAGCACCTCCACGCATTCCTTGAACGTGGGCAGCATGCCGGCGTGGTGGGCGGCGAGGCCACGCTGCAGCCCTTCCAACCATTCGGTGTAGCCGAGCACGTCCAAGTCCTCGTCGGGCAGCTCGGCGCACCTTTCCTCGACGTAGGCGCGAATCTCCCGCGCCTCATGCGGTGTGGTCAGCCGAATGCCGGCGTACAGGCACTCGAGAACGGCGGCATCGCAGCCCTGCCGGCTGAAGATGAACATGATCGCCGGCAGCAGGCCCTCTCTCTCGAGCTTCTCGGCCACCTGCTCGCGGCTGGGTGTGAACGCGATCCGGCTGCCGTTCCGTCGCGCGTATCTGCCCCGGCCTCGACCCTGCCGCATACGCGGTCCTCGGTCGTCCCGTCTCGTCGCGAATCGCCAATGGTCGCGGACGATCCGGGTCAGCTCGGGATTGACCCGTGGTCGAGCGTCCGGCCCACCCTCGTCGGCGAACAGGTCGTACAGGCGGCGCCCGACCATGACGTGCTGATACAGCGGAACCGGCCGGCGCTCCTCCACCACGATCTCGGTCTCGCCGCGCACGGCTGCCAGCCATTCGCCGAACTCCTCGGCGTTCGACACCGTGGCTGACAACGAGACCACCTGCACCGATTCGGGGAGATGGATGATCACCTCTTCCCACGTGGCGCCGCGGAACGGGTCGGCGAGGTAGTGGACCTCGTCCATTACGACGTACCGCAGACCAAGCAACGTCCGCGAGCCCGCGTAGAGCATGTTGCGCAGCACCTCGGTCGTCATGACGACGATCGGCGCCTCGCCGTTGATCGTGTTGTCTCCGGTCAGCAAGCCAACCCGCTCGGGGCCGTACCGGGCGACGAGCTCGGTGTACTTCTGGTTCGACAGCGCCTTGATCGGCGTGGTGTAGAAGCACTTCGTTCCGGTGGCGAGGGCGAGGTGGACGGCGAACTCACCGACCACCGTCTTGCCTGAACCCGTCGGCGCCGCGACCAGCACACCCTTGCCGGCCTCCAGGGCACGGCAAGCGGTCACTTGGTACGGATCGAACTCGAAGGTGTAGAGCTGTCGAAACGCCTGAAGTTGGGTGCCGGACTCGGACTGGAATCGGGCGTACCGCTCCGCCGGGGAGCTCATGCTCCCCAGGCTACGTGGTCGCAGGATCCGCGTCGGGCCGAGGGGTCGACGCAGGTCCGAAGACGCGGAGGGCGCGGGGTACGCACTCGATGGTGAGCGGCAGGATCCCCATGCGCTCGCCATCGGCGTACGACACAAGCCCGTCGGACGCCAATCGCACCTTCGATGCACGGTGTTGCACAACCGCCGGGTGGCCGATGTGCGTGCCTTTCGAAAGCTTCGGGAACATCCGGACCAGCACGCGACGCGTCACCGGTCGCACCACCACGACGTCGAAGAGCCCGTCGGCGGGGTCGGCACCTTCGCAGATCCGGAGGCCACCACCGTAGGAGCTCGTCACACCGATGGCGACGAGCATCGCCTCGGTCTGCTGGGAGTCCCCGTCGAGATCGAGCTCATAGCGTCGCGGCTGGAAGGCCCGGAGCTCGAGGACGGTCGCGAGGTCGTACCGAAGCCGGCCCCTGGGCCAGGACATCCGGCTCACGCGCTCGGCGACTCGCGAGTCGAATCCCGCGCACAGGACCGTGGAGAACCAGCCGACTTCCGTGCGCCCGAGGTCCTGCGAGCTCGTATGGCCGGCGATCACGATGTCGGTCGCAGCCATGGGATCGTGCAGTGGGATCCCGAGGTTTCGGGCGAGGTCGTTCCCCGTGCCGGCAGGAATGATGCCCAAGGGCGTTTCGGACTCGGCCACGGCATCGAGGGTCAGGTGGATCATGCCGTCGCCCCCGATGACGACCAGACCATCGACCCCTCGGGCCGCGGCCCGCCTGGCCAGGTCGGCGGCTTCGGAAGCGTCCCGACCGGCCTCCCAGCTCGCCTTCAGGCCGGCGTCCCGCAGTCGCTGTGTCACGGGATCGGCCAACCGTGCCCCACGTCCGCGGCCAGCGGTGGGGTTGACGAGGACGGTGATCTCACGGGCCACGGCGTGAGCGTAGCGCGTCAGTCGTCGTCGAGCTTGCCGGCACGCTGGATGGCGTCGATGTCGATACCTTGCGCGATGAGCCGGGCCCGCTTCCTGCGCTCCAGGATCCGAGCGATCACCTCAGACATCACGAAGAGGATGCACATCGGGATCGCCAGGAGCAGCATCGTGACCGGGTCGATCGTCGGCGTGGCGACCGCGGCGAAGACGAAGATGAAGAAGATGATCGGTGAGCGCCACTTGGATATGCGTTCGGACGTGAGCACACCGACCAGGTTGAGGAGAACGACGAAGACCGGGATCAGGAACGCGAGGCCGAACACCACGAGGACCCGAAGGATGAAGTCGAAGTACTCCTCGATCCCGATGATGTTCCCGAAAAGCCCTTCTCCGGTCGGAGCGCCTGGGGCCTCGGTCGGAGTGAAGCCAAGGAGGACCCCGAGCCCTTTGGGCAGCACCCAGTACCCGAGCAGGACGCCTGCGATGAACAGCGGGCCCGACGTACCGAGGAAGACCAGGGTCCACTTCCGCTCGTGGCGGTGTAGCCCAGGCACGATGAACGCCCAGATCTGGTAGAGCCAGACCGGAGAGGAGACCACAAGGCCAGCCACGAGAGAGATCTTCAACAGCACCAAGAGCGGGCTGGCCGCGCTCTGGAAGTTCAGCTGTGGGCGGATGTCCTCCCGGTCCATCCGCTGTATCGCATCGGTGAGCGGACTGGACAACAGGTCGAACAGGATGTCACGGAAGTACCAGGCCAAGGACATGCCGATGACGACCGCGACAACCGACTTGACCAACCGCGAACGCAGCTCCCGGAGGTGCTCGACCAGGGTCATCCGACCTTCGGGATCGCGCGGCGGCTTCGATGCCCGCCACGAGCGAAGCCAACCTATCGAGAGGCTCACCTGTCCCCCATCTACGACCTAGTGCCTACGGGGAGCCGAGCCGCTCAGCTGCTGGCGCGGTTGGAGTTCTCAGCCGGCTGCGTGCTCGCGGCCTGCGGGCCGCTGGCCTGCTGGGTGTTCGTGGTGTCTGCAGGGGTGGCCGTCGAGTTGATCGTCTGGGGAGATGCCGCGGCAGACATCTCCTGCTCCGGCTTGTCCTCTTCCCGGATCTCCTTCTTGAAGATCCGCAGCGCCTGACCGAGACCCTTGGCGGTCTGCGGCAACCGCGTCGCTCCGAAGAGCAGGACGAGAACGACGCCGATGATGATGAGCTCGGTGGGTCCAAGGTTTGGCATAACAGACCTCTCCGTCGGGGGGTTCAGGTTGATGGTACGCCCTAACTCCCAGGCGTCGTCGAGCCCAGGGGTCAGCTGCGATGACCGTCCCCGGCCTGCCGCTCCGACCGTACGCGGGCGTCGGCCGGCAGGAGGCCGCGGGGCTCAGCTGCTCCGGCAGCCAGCTCGGACTCCGGAAGGGCCGCCTCGAGCTTGCGCAGCGACGTATCGACCTCGATGTAGAGCGCCTTCGCCCGCCGCCAGAGCCAGATCCCGAGCAGGACGTACACAACCGTCACGACTAGGGCAATCCCCCCGAAAAGCCAGAGCCATCTCATCTGTCGCACCTTATCCGCCGCGCCTCGAGCCGGGACCGGACCCAGCCGAGGTCGTGGTCCTGATCGCGGCCGCTCCCGCGCATACAGGGTGCACCCCGGGACCGGAAGCTCGGCATCGGGTCACGTCGTCTCGTACGCTGCGAGCGCCGCGAGGGCGTCATTTCGGACGTCCTCGGCCAGTTCGCTCGGCTCCAGGATGCGAGCCGAGCCACCGAGTCGGAGCGCGAGTCGGCGTAGCCACCGCGGATCTGCCACCCGCAGCCGCACCAGCAGCGATCCGTCGGACTGCTCGATGACCTCTTCGCACGGGTAGTACTCCGCCACCCAGGCGGCCGCAGGCTCGAGCTCCAGGGTCGCGAGTGCATGGTCAGGAGACGGCTGGAAGAGCCCGGCCGAAAGATCCCGCGGCCGGGCATCCGGCGGCGGGGTCGCCGGCGCGTCGAGAATCTCCGCCTTCGCCACACGATCCAGCCGGAACAAGCGCACGTCCTCGGCACGGTGGCACCAGCCCTCCAGGTAGGTCCACCCGTCGGCGAGTACCAACCGCATCGGATCGACGTCGCGTTCGGTCGTCTCGTCTCGGGTCGGGACCCAGTAGCGCAGGTGAAGCCTCCGGCGACGGTCCAGGGCCTCCCTCACGACCGCGCGGACCTCGGGGTCCTCCCAGCTGTCCACGCGTACCGCAACCCGATCGCTGACGCCCGTGACCTGCCCGGCGGCGTCCTCCAACCGACTGATCACACGGTCGATGACCTCGCGCTCGCTCACCTGCACGGTCTCCCGAAGCACGCGGAGCGCGACGAGCAGGCCGAGCGCCTCATCGGCCGTGAGTCGCAGCGGGCGGGTCAGGAAGTCGGCGTTCGACACCCAGATGACGCCTTCTCCTTCGACGGCGTCCATGTCGACGTCGATGTAGTCGCCGGGCATCATGCCGGGCAGGCCACAAAACCACAGCACCCCGAGGTCGGCCACCAGCTGCTTTTCGCTGATGCCAAAGGTCCGTGCGACGTCAGCCACCTTGGCGCCGGGATGGGCCAAGAGGTACGGAAGCAGGGCAAGGAGCCGGCGTACCTGCTCCTTGGCACCGCCCTGACCTAGCGTCCGGCCGCCCGAACTCCGGCGTCCGGCGCTCATGACGCCACCTCCACCAGCAGCCCCTTCAGGTGCCGGATCACGGCTTCCCTCACGTCAGGCGGGTCGAGGGCCACGACGTCGGATGCGTATCCCGCGATCTCCTCGGCAAGCCCGGCGGCGTCGTGAAAGGCGACCTCGACGATGTCCCAACCCTCGCCGTCACTCGTGATCGACATGGCGCGCCGCCGCAGTCCGTTTCCAGCTCCCTGCCGCACGCGGAGCCGCGCGCTACGCCGGTGGTCGCCCGGAGGCGAAAGGCGTGCGGCCTCGGCGCGAATGTCCACGCCGCTGGGCACGGTGAAAGCCTGTGGCTTGCTCACCGCCTTGACCTCACTGACGATGCGTGACAGGCGGAACAGTCGAGTCGCCTTCCGGTCACGGTCGTGGCCGAGGACGTACCAGCGGCCGCGCCAGTTCAGGATCCCCCACGGCTCCAGCGTCCGACGAGCCACCGCCGTCTGGCCGGGCCTGCGGTAGTCGAAGCTCACGACGGTGCGGTTCTGCACGGCACGCCACAACGGCTCGAAGGCCGGTTCTCCAGCCGGGAGCCGTGGTTCGAGCGCCGCCAACGGGGAGGTGTCGATGTCGATGCCCTCTGCACCGAGCTTGAGGACCGCACGTGAGGTCGCTTCGGCCAGACTGGCGTGCTGCCACACTCGGGCTGCCAAGCCCAGAATCGCCGCCTCCTGTGCGGTGAAGGTCAGCGGCGGCAGCTCGAACTCGCTGCGCCGGATCCGGTATCCGACCTCGTCATCGAAGCCGGCCGAGACCGAACCCACCTCGATCGGGATCCCGAGGTCACGAAGCTCCTCCTTGTCCCGCTCGAACATCTTCTCGAACGCCTCAGGAGAAAGATCCCGGTAGTCCTCGACGAGCTGCCGCAGCTTGGCCTTGGGTACGAAATGGCGCGAGACGAGCAGGCAGATCACAAGGTTCATGAGCCGCTCGGACTTGCGTGCCACGGCCACGCACACCCACCCCCTCTGCGGCCGGTCCGCTCGAACACACTAGCGACCACCAGCCCGACGCTACCGCACGAGCGCACCGCCCAGGTAGCCTGACGCCCCACCACACGCTCGTGTCGTCGAGGGCGTTTGCAAGGGAACGTCACGGTCCCTCGCCAGCCCGTCCTGAGCCCTACGTCGGTCCCAGGATGTCGATCACGAAGACCACGGTGTCGGTCTTCTTCAGGTCGGTGTTCGGCAGGTCCTGACCGAAGCCCTTGTCAGGAGGAATGACAAGGAGGACGCGGCTTCCCACGGTCTGGCCGACCAGGCCCTCCTTGAGACCTGCCACGGCGATTCCGGCCATCGGGAAGCTCACCGGGGCACCGGCGTTCCACGACGACTCGAACACCTTGCCCGTGCGCCAGTTGACCCCGGTGTAGTGCACGTCGATGGTCGACTGCGGGGTCACCTTGGAACCATTGCCACGGATCAAGGGCTGGGCCACGAAGTCCTTGGGCGGGTCGGTCTTCGGGACGTTCACCGCCGTCGGCCGGCCTTCTTCGTCTGTCTTCACGGTCGGCAGACCGTCAGGCGGTGCGACGGTCTCACCCTTCGCCTGACGGAGCGGGGTGTAGGCGTCCTTGACATCCACGACGAAGATGAGCGTGTCAGAGCCCTTGATCCCGGCCTCCTGGTTGCCCTGGTCGCCGTAGCCGTCCTTCGGCGGGATCGTGAGCAGGACCCGATCTCCGACCGACTTGCCGACCAGGCCTTTGACGAAGCCATTGATCAACTGACCCTGCTGGACGACGAAGGAGGCCGGTACGCCACGCTGCCAGGACGAGTCGAACTCCTTGCCGTCGCGCCCGTTGATGCCCACGTAGTCGATGACGACCTTCTGACCCTTCTTGATCGCGCCTCCGTCGCCTCCGGCGATCACCTGCGATTCCGTCTCCTCGGCTTCGAACGGCTTCTCGAACGAGACCTTCGGCTTCTCGCCGAGGTCCCCACTGACACTGATCATCTCGATCCCCTCCTTGCTCGCACAGCCGACGGCGGTCGCAAGGAGCAGGAACGTCAAGACGGGGAGCAGGAGACGGCGCACGAAAACACTCCAGTTCGTCGGACGTAACGACCAAAGGCGCTCACCCTAGCCGCTTCGCCTGACAGCCGTGTCGTCAGCCCCGGGCGAACCCGTCCGCTACGCCGGGGGCGGCAAACCCTCGTGATGCGCCTTGACGGGCGCGTGGTCGCCGCAGCGGGTGCCGGTACATGCCCTGGCGAGCGAGCACCCGCCTCGCCTGGTCATTGCCGGGGTCTCACATGCTCTGGATGAGCTTTTCGACCCTTTCGTCCACGCTGCGGAACGGGTCCTTGCACAGCACCGTGCGCTGCGCCTGATCGTTGAGCTTCAGGTGCACCCAGTCGACGGTGAAGTCCCGCCTGCGCTCCTGCGCCCGCTTGATGAACTCGCCCCGGAGCCGTGCACGTGTGGTCTGCGGCGGCACGGACTTCGCCTCGAAGATCTCCAAGTCGGTCGTCAGCCGAGCCACGGCGCCGCGGCGTTCGAGCAGGTAGTACAGCCCGCGTTCGCGGTGGACATCGTGGTACGCAAGATCCAGCTGAGCGATCCGCGGACTGTTCAGCGACAGCTTGTGGCGCTCCCGGTACCGCGAGATCATCCGGTACTTCACGACCCAGTCGATCTCCCGGTCGACCAGGCTCAAGTCGCCGGAGTCGACTGCCTTGAGCGTCCGCTCCCAGAGGTCGAGCACGCGCGTGACGATCGGCGTCGCAAGCTCACGGCGCTCGACGAAGTCCCGTGCCTTCGTGAAGTACTCCTCTTGGATCTCCAGCGCACTGGCCTCCCGGCCGTTGGCCAGCCGCACCTTCCGCCGCCCGGTGATGTCGTGGGAAATCTCCCGGATCGCCCGGATCGGGTTCTCCAACGTGAGATCGCGGAGCACCAGGCCCGACTCCACCATCCGCAGCACGAGGTCGGTCGCACCGACCTTCAACAGGGTGGTGGTCTCGCACATGTTGGAGTCGCCGACGATGACGTGCAGCCGCCGGTAGCGCTCGGCGTCGGCGTGTGGCTCGTCCCGGGTGTTGATGATCGGCCGGGATCGCGTCGTGGCCGACGAGACCCCCTCCCAGATGTGCTCGGCACGCTGGCTCACCGCGTAGACGGCGCCGCGAGGCGTCTGCAGCACCTTGCCTGCCCCACACACGATCTGGCGGGACACGAGGAACGGGATCAGCACGTCGGCGAGGCGCGAGAACTCCCCGTGCCGGCTGACCAGGTAGTTTTCGTGGCAGCCGTACGAATTGCCCGCGGAGTCGGTGTTGTTCTTGAACAGGTAGACGTCCCCCGCGATCCCCTCTTCGCGCAACCGGCGCTCGGCGTCCACCAGCAGGCCTTCGAGGATCCGCTCGCCCGCCTTGTCGTGCGTCACGAGGTCGACGATCGAGTCGCACTCGGGCGTGGCGTACTCCGGATGGCTTCCGACATCCAGGTAGAGACGGGCACCGTTGCGGAGGAAGACGTTGCTGCTCCTCCCCCACGAGACGACGCGACGAAACAGATAGCGAGCGACCTCATCGGGCGATAGGCGTCGCTGACCGCGAAACGTGCATGTCACGCCGTATTCGTTCTCGAGGCCGAAGATGCGCCGGTCCATGGTCACAACACTATGTCGGGAAGGGCCGCCCCGGGGTCGAGCCGACGAACTCCGGTTGGTCACGATGCGGCCACGGACCGGTCTAGCGCCGAGATTCACCCCGCCTCGGGTGACGTCCCAGACCCGGATGCCGTACCGGACTCCTCACCCGACTTGTCGGACCCGCGTGCGAGCAACCGCTCCAGTGCGGGTCCCACCAGCCTGCGGAACTTGCGCTTCTGGGGCCGCGTGCGGTCGAGCACCGCGACTTCGAGTTGGCTGGCGTCGAGGGTGCGCGGGCCGTTGCCATCCCGACCGAGCGCCTCCACCGCGAGCGCCAAGGAGTCGGCGAGTGAGGGGTTGGGACGGTAGTGCTGCTCCAGGTAGGACGCAATCTGGTCCGCCGAGCCGCCGATGACACCGTATCCGTGCTCGTCGTGCACCGAGCCGTCGTAGGTGAGCCGGTAGATCTGGTCGCCCTCGGCGGTCTCGCCCACCTCCGCGACGAACAGGTCGACCTCGAACGGCTTCTCCCCAACGCTGGAGAAGATCTCGCCGAGCACCTGGGCGTAGAAGTTGGCGAGCCCACGTGCAGTGACATCGCGTCGGTCGTACGAGTAGCCGCGGATGTCGGCGCTGCGCAACCCGGCGACCCGCAGCCTTTCCAGCTCGTTGTAGCGGCCCACGGCGGCGAACGCGATCCGGTCGTAGATCTCGCTGATCTTGTGCAGCGCTCGGGAGCGGTTCTCGGCGACGAGGACGATGCCGTTGTCGTACTGCAGCACGACCACACCGCGGCCCCGCGCGATGTTCTTCCGGGCGAAGTCCGCCCGGTCCTTCATCTGTTGCTCGGGCGAGACGTAGAACGGCATCGTCATGATGCGTCACCGCCTTCCGCGACCTCATCGGCCCGCGCGACTGGACCGTCGGGGCGTCGGGTGCGCCCTGCAAGCATCTGCTCGACGAACCGCCCGACCTCCTCGTCGCTCAACCTGTGGAATCCCTCGTCGCTCACGGTCGCGACGATCGGGTAGATCCTGCGCGCCACGTCCGGCCCGGCGGTCGCCGAGTCGTCGTCAGCCGCGTCGTAGAGCGCCTCGAGACACGCACGCACCGCCTCGTCCCGGGTGGCGTCAGGGCGGTAGAGCTTCTTCAGTGCACCGCGGGCGAAGAGCGACCCGGATCCGATGCTGTGGTGGTCACGCTCTTCATAACGACCGCCGGTGACGTCGTAGGAGAAGATCCGGCCCCGCCCGGCCTCCAGGTCGTAGCCCGCGAAAAGCGGGACGAACGCAAGTCCCTGCATGGCCATGCCGAGGTTGGAGCGCAGCAGCATGCCGAGCTTGTTGGCCTTGCCTTCCATGGACAGCATGGTGCCCTCGAGCTTCTCGTAGTGCTCGAGCTCCACCTGGAACAGCCGGATCATCTCAGCGCCGATGCCTGCGCTGCCCGCGTAGCCGACGACGGAGTACTCGTCGGCCTGGAAGACCTTCTCCGCCTCGCGAACCGCGATCAGGTTTCCGGCTGTCGCACGGCGGTCGCCCGCCATCACGACGCCCCCGTCGTAGCACGAGGCGACAATCGTGGTCCCGTGGGGAATCTCTCCGGCGTCCTGGACCGTTATCGGTCCGCCACTGCCAGGCAGCAACTCAGGTGCGTACGAACGCAGGAAGTCCGTGAACGAAGAGCTTCCTGCAGCGAGGAAGGCAGCAACGTCCAAGCGTCCGGCGCTCGGTCGATCGGTGCCCACACAACTCCTTCCACGTCTTACGTACTGCCCGCTGGAGTAGACGCCCACACTGACGCACCCCGACGGGCACTCGACGACCCGGCATGCAAGATCGCCGGCCCACCATGAACTTACCGAGGCGACTGCGGTCGCGGTGAAGCGAGGTACGACCGAAGCTGGCCTGCTTACCGCGGGTCACCGCGTGACGCCCGCGCGACGACCACCGGAACGCCGACGGTGCGACGGTGCACGTACGCTGGCTTACCCAGGAACGGCACCGTCAGCAGCCCGCCGGCGAAATTGCTGGCCGCCACCTAGAGGGCATGTCGCAGACGACTGCCGTGGCCCGGCAGACGGCTACTGTCCGCCCTTCTGGACGAAGGAGCGTACGAAGTCCTCCGCGTTCTCCTCGAGGACCTCGTCGATCTCGTCGAGGATCGAGTCGACGTCCTCGTCCAGCTGATCCTTGCGCTCCTTGGCCGCCTCGTCAGGCTGGACTTCAGCAAGATCTTCTTCGTCAGAAGTCTTGCGGGTGGTGCGGTGCTGCTGCCCGCCGTCTCGTGCCATTGTGAATCCCTCCCCGAGCGCGCCTCGCAGGTCGCGTCCGTGTCGCCTAATTGGACCTTACAAGCGCGGACCGACGTGGGGCAGATACCCGAGGTGTCTGGTTCCATACTCCAGCCGGTGCCGGCCGGGCCGGGCGTGTCGTCCTCCTCGACGGGGTTCGTGCCGGATCGGGGTGATGCCCGCCTGTCAGGTAGCGGCGGGTTCGGGTGGTTATCCCCCGGTGATCGCCTTGACCAGCTCCTTGGCGGTACGACAGCGATCGAGCAGCTCGCCGACGTGCGCCCGAGTGCCACGCAGCGGCTCCAGTGTCGGGACCCGCTGCAGCGACTCGTGATCGGGAAGATCGAAGATCACCGAGTCCCACGATGCAGCTGCGACATGCTCGGCGTACTGCGCGAGACAGCGGCCACGGAAGTAGGCCCGGGTGTCCTCTGGCGGCTTCTGCACCGCCTCGGCTATCTCGGAGTCGTCGAGAAGGCGGTCCACACGTCCACGCTGCGCGAGCCTGGCGTACAGGCCACGCTCAGGTCGCAGGTCGGCGTACTGCAGGTCGATGAGCTGCAGCTTGGGATGGCTCCAGTCGAGGCCGTCACGCTCGCGGTACTGCTCGAGGACCTTGAGCTTGGTCACCCAGTCGAGCTCCCGGTCGAGCGACATCGGGTCGGACTCGAGCCGGGTGAGCACCGACTCCCAACGATCCAGCACGTCTCGGGTCATCGGGTCGGTGTCGGCGCCGGTGCGCTCCTCGACGTACTTCCTCGCGTTCTCGAGGTACTCCATCTGCAGCTGCACAGCCGTGAGCTTGCGCCCGCTCTTGAGCGTGAGGAGGTGCTTGAGGCTCGGGTCGTGGGAGACCTCGTGCAGCGAGGTGACGGGGTGCTCCAGGCTGAAGTCGGTGGTCAAGAAGTCGTCCTCGATCATGGAGAGGACGAGAGCGGTCGCGCCGACCTTGAGGTATGTCGCGATCTCGGACAGGTTCGCGTCACCGATGATGACGTGAAGGCGACGGTACTTGTCGGCGTCGGCATGCGGCTCGTCCCGCGTGTTGATGATCGGCCGCTTGAGTGTGGTCTCGAGCCCGACCTCGACCTCGAAGAAGTCGGCTCGCTGGCTGATCTGGAAGCCGTGCCGGCTGCCGTCCTGCCCGATCCCCACGCGACCCGCGCCGCAGATCACCTGACGGGTGACGAAGAAGGGCGTGAGGTGGCGCACGATGTCGGCGAACGCCGTCGATCGCGACATGAGGTAGTTCTCGTGGCAGCCGTACGATGCGCCCTTATTGTCCGTATTGTTCTTGTAGAGCAAGATCGAGGTGGACAGCGGCGGCTCCGCCGCCCGGCGCGACGCCTCCAGCATGATCCGCTCGCCGGCCTTGTCCCAGATCACGACGTCCCGGGGGTTCGTCACCTCTGGTGAGGAGTACTCCGGATGAGCGTGGTCGACGTAGAGTCGTGCGCCGTTGGTCAGGATGGCGTTGGCCAGCCCGACCTCCTCGTCTGTGAGCTGACTGTCGTCGGCGAGCTCGCGAGCCAGGTCGAAGCCGCGGGCGTCACGCAGCGGGTTCTCCTCCTCGAAGTCCCACCGGGCCCGCCGGGCGCGCATGACCTTCCCGGCGTAGGCGTTGACGATCTGGGACGACGACAGCATCGGGTTGACCGTGGGTTGGCCTGCGACCGAGATGCCGTACTCGGTCTCGATGCCCATGACCCGATGAACGCTCATACGGTCGAGGCTACCTGGCTAGCCTGCGCGATGGCGTACTCATCGCGACACGGACCAATCACAGATTTCGACCCCTCCGTCACCGAACAAGCCGTAGGTCGATCTTCAACCCATTTCTGTCCTGGACCCTGAGCGCGCCTCGTCGAGCATCTGGTCGACTCACGCGCCCGAATCATCCGACACACCCGTACTTCGCGGCCACGGCAGGCAGGTGGTGTGACGCCTCCCTCATGTCGTCGGCGTACGACGCGAAGGCGGCACGTGCCTCCGACAGCGGTCTGCCGAGCGCCCCTTCCACGAACGTCGGAGTCCCCGCGATGAGTGCGAACTCGTCGACCGAGACAAGCAGCGCCCGCTCGAGGCCCAACGAGGCGACGACGATGCTGAACGGTCTGACCTCAGCCCACCAGTCGTCCAGGGACTGTGCATCGGAGGAGACAACTGCAGCTTGAGCGGGTTCGTCGGGCCCGAGGTCCGAGGTGGTCATACACAGCAGCCGGTCGTCGCCCTCGGATCGGAAGTAACGCACGATGCGTGAGGCGGGGTCCTCGGTGAACGTGCCCACTTCCTCGAGGGGAACGACAACCTTGTCGCGCTCTGCCAACCACTCCGAACTGAACTCATCGTCGGAGGCCAGCAGTCTCGCGCGATAGCTAGCAGCTTTGTCAGCCGGCACTGGCTCGGTGGTCATGATGTCGACTTACCTCGTATCGATCGGTGTACGAACAAGCCACTCAGGTGCGAGCACACGTCATGGGTCGTAGCGGTACTTGATGTCTGGCTGCCCCTTCTTTTGCAAGGATATCGTCGTCCGTCCGTCGCTCGATCCGCGCAGTGACACGTGGGTGCCATCCGGAAGCTGCGCAACCTTCGTGCCATTGGGATAGGTCTTGACGTCCAGCCCTTCGGTCAGTTCGGCAAAGTCTTGCTCCGCTTGGCTCTTGCCGCCAGTCCTCACTGCGATCTTGGAGTGTCCTTTTCCTTTACCCTGCTTCACGATCGTTGCACCATCGTCGAGGATGGCTTCCGCATCCTCTCGCGTCTTTGGGACCGGGCGCCCCCCGCGCGGCTTCTTGGAGGGCTTCTTGCCTGGTGGGTTCTTGCGGCCGTGGCGCAACCGTTTGATCAGGTTGGAAACCTTCTCGAGCGCCTCCCTGACCACCTTCTTCCCCAACGCCTGCAGACCCTGGATCGCCAACTTCAGCGCCAGGT
>Ga0310823_100099_pt1 | contig 133162 bp, 124 predicted proteins | sample P4_ome_3_FD_201316 | JGI IMG/M metagenome (GOLD analysis project Ga0310823, IMG submission 201316) | Sorghum-adapted microbial communities from Joint BioEnergy Institute, Emeryville, California, United States - P4_Day56_Rep3 | ecosystem: Engineered > Bioreactor > SSF (Solid state fermentation)...
TCTTCTTGGTCGTTGATCCATCTACCGGAGACCTCACTCATCTCCGCTCACCGACACGCCCGCCGAGCAGACGAAGATCGACTTTCTAAACACCGCCTAGCATGCCCGCGTCATGACGTCCGCCTCCCGCCCGCGCCGGCGCCTCGGCGAGGACGAACGACGCAGGCAGATCATGGCGGCGGCGCTCCAGGAGGTCGCCGACCGCGGCTACGAGGGCGCGTCGCTGACCCGGGTCGCCGCGCGCGCCGGCGTCGCCAAAGGGCTGGTCTGGCACTACTTCGCCGGCAAGGACGACCTGATGGGCGCGACGGCGAGGGCGGCGATGGAGGCCCTGCGGGCCGACGTCGTCGCAGGCATCGACCTGGACCGTCCGGTGCCGGACGTGATCCGGGCCGCCCTCCGCGCGGCCGCGGCGCTGGTCCGGACCCGCCGGGACGAGCTCGTCGCGCTGAACCGCATCGTGCACAACCTGCGCCGGGCGGGCGGGGAGGACGTGGCCGCCGACTTCTACGAGGAGACCCACCGCGCGCAGGAGGAGCTGTTCCGGCGCGGCCAGGCCGAGGGCAGCCTGCGCCGGCTCGACCCGCGGGTCATGGCGGTCACCTACCAGGGCGCCGTCGACACGATGCTCGCCTACCTCGAGGCGCACCCCGACGTCGATCCCGGGGCCTACGCGGCGGCGCTCGCCGAGGTCTTGCTGGGCGGTATGCAGGCCTGACGCGCAGGGCAGGGCAGGGTCAGGCCTGCCGCGTCAGGCCTGCCGCGTCAGGAATGTGGCTTTCCTGAAGCCCACCTTCAGGAATGTGGCTTTCCTGCAATCCCGCGGGCGCCGGTACTGTTGACTGCATGGTCAATAGCGTCCCCGGCGGCCCATTGGCCGGTCGTCGGTACGTCGTCACCGGATCGGCCTCGGGTATCGGTGCCGCCACCGCGTCGATCCTCCGCGAGCAGGGGGCCGAGGTCATCGGCTGCGACCTGGACGACGCCGAGGTCGTCGCCGACCTGTCGACGCCCGACGGCCGCCGCTCGCTGGTCGACCAGGTGGCCGAGCGGGGGTGCGTCGACGCCGTGCTCGCGATCGCGGGCGGCGGCCGGACCGGGCTGCTGGAGACGAACTACTTCGGCGCGGTCGCGACGCTCGAGGGGCTGCGCCCGCTGCTGGCGGGAAGCGACGCCCCGCGGGCCGTCGCCGTGTCGTCGACCTCGTCGCTGGCGCCCGCGGACGAGCGCGTGCTCCGCGCCTGCGCGGAGGGCGACGAGGCAACCGCGACCGCGCTGGTGGCCGCCGATCCGGCGTTGCGCGACGCCGCCTACGGCATCGCCAAGCGCGCGCTGAACGCCTGGGTGCGGCGGACCGCCCCGACGCCCGAGTGGGCGGGCGCCGGCATCCCGCTCAACGCGGTCGCACCCGGTGTCGTCGACACCCCGGCCGCCGCGTGGATCCTCGGCGACGAGCGGGTGCGGGCCGCGGTCGAGGCGGCCGCGCCGCAGCTCCTCGGCGGGTTCCCGGGCCGCCCGGAGTGGGTCGGGCACCTCATCAGCTGGCTGGCGGGCCCGGAGAACCGCTTCGTCACCGGGCAGGTGATCTTCGCCGACGGCGGTTCCGAGGCGTTCCTGGTCGGGGACCGGCACTGGGTGTGACGGCGGATCAGCGGCCGTCGGCGGTGGCGAACCCGGGGAGCTCGGTCGACAGCGGCCCGTCGGCGGCGCCGTCGAGGAGCCGGGCCATCCCGGTGGAGCGGAGGAGCATCGCCAGCTCGTCGGCGCGGACGGCCGCGTCGACGGTGTCGTGGCGGGCGATCGCGAGCGCGAGCTCGCCCGCGTCGAGCAGGGGCGAGGTCGACGCCGAACCGAGCGGGGGCACGAGGTGGGCGGCGTCGCCGGGGAGGGTCGCCGTCGGGTCGTGTTCCCAGGTGCGCGGGACGGGGAGGGCGAAGATCGGGCGGTCGACGTAGGGGCCGTCGTCGTCGGTGAGCAGCCGGCGCGGGCGGGGTGACCGGTCGCGGTAGCGCTCGCGGTGACCCGGTCTTGCGGGGCGCGCTGGACGACGTACACGCGGACGTGGTCGCCCACGTTGCGCTGGGCGAACCGCCCCCTTCCCCGTCGGTGGCCGCGGCGCTGCCCTGGCCGACGAGTTCGGCGACGTCCGGGTGTCGGTGTGGCGCGGCGTGGCCTGCGAGACCGCGCGGGCGGACCTTCGACCAGGCGCCGTCGGCCTCCACGACGAGGTCGGCCTCGGCGGTGGCGCCGTCGCGGCCTGCAGGTCGTGGTCCCGGCGCACGGCGCCGAGCTCGAACGAGCCGGGCAGCAGGTCGCGCAGCTCGCCGCGGTCGATCTCCGGTTCGAACCGCTCGGGCGGCTCCGGGACGTGGTGGAACGGCGGCGATCCGGCCGGGTCCGGCCGGCGGGGTCAGGCCGCCGCCCGCGCGCGCGTCGTCCTGACCTGCGTGGCCACCGCCAGCGTCGTGGTGACCACCAGGGTCGCGACGCCGACCGCGAGCGCCGGCAGGGAGTGGCCGAGCGCCAGCCCGACGATCCCGATCACCACGAGGGCGGCCACGGCGAGGTAGCGGTCGCGGGCGACGACCCCGGTGCGCGAGCGCAGGAACAGGACGTTGCCCGCGAGGTAGATCAGCGGGCCGCCCACGGTCGTGAGCACCAGCGGGGCATCGGTCTCCGGGTGGCTGATGCGCAGCTCGATCGACACCGCCACGACGATCGCGCCGGCCACCATCAGCGCGTGCGCGTAGGCGAAGGCCGAACGCAGCGCCGCCGTGCTGCCCTCGCCGCGGCTCGCCGCGGTGTCGTGGCCCGCGAGCGCGAAGTAGGCCCACCAGAGCACGAACAGCCCGACGAACCCGAGGACGGTGGTCAGCACCGCGGCCGCCGTGACCTCCTCCACCTCCGACAGGGTGAAGCCCATGATCAGGATCGACTCGCCGAGCGCGATGATGAAGACCAGCCGGTTGCGCTCGGCGAGGTGCTCGGCGTCGGTGGGCCACGTGCTCATCGGGGCCGACCCGAGGCCGGGGAAGCGGAAGTCGAAGCGGGGCGCCGCCACGTCGACGGCGAGCGCGACCAACCAGACGACGAGCCGCGGGCCGGGCGGCAGGAACGCCCCGACGAGGAAGAGCGCGGCGGCGACCGTGCTCCACGCCAGCAGGTTCGTGTAGTTCTTCCCCAGCACGTGGCCGCGGAAGGCCACCGCGGCGAACGCGGCGCGGCCCACTTGCGCGGCGGCGTAGCAGGCGGCGAACAGCAGCCCGTCCTCGTCGAACGCGTGCGGCAGCCCGATCGACATGCCCAGCGCGGCGAGCATGAGCAGCGCGTTGAGCACCCGGACCGAGCCGCTGCGCGGGTCGAGCCAGTTCATCGCCCACGCCGAGTAGTTCCAGACCCACCACACCGCGCCGAACAGCAGCGCCGTGCGCACCGCGCCCAGCCAGCTCAGGTCCGCGAGCAGCGTGTGCGAGATCTGGATGATCGCGAAGACGTAGACCAGGTCGAAGAACAGCTCGATCGGCGCGACCTCGGAGCGGGCCTCGTCGTCGGCGCGCAGCAGGGGCGGGCGTCGGTGTTCGGTCTCGCGCTCGGTCACCTCGTCGACTCCCCCCCGGAACGCCCGGCACCCTCCGCCGGACGGAGATCACGATGGCGGGGCAGGGTAGCGGGTCAGGAGCCCGTGCGCAGCTCGACGACGGCTCCGCGGACGGGCAGGTCGCGCGCCCGCTCCGGCGGCGCCGCGCGGCGGCGCCGCTCGCACAGCGACGTCACGGTCGCCATGCGCTCCGCGGGTGCGTTCCGAACGGGGGTGCGCCCCGTCGCGCCGACGTGGTGCACGACGACGATCGCCGTGAAGACCACCAGGATCCAGAAGAGGGCCATGCCGGCGGTCGCGGCCGCGTATCCCCAGCTGGGCGCCCCGGACCAGAACCACATCATCGTGCTCCGCTCCTCGTCGGTTCCGGACGACCGCGCCGGGTTCCCCGCCGCGTCGTTACCGGCACAACGACGCCGATCCAGAGCTGTCACGACGAGTAGCTTGATCATTACCGAAAGCGATCACTCCTGCGGCTACGATTACACCGTTGACAGCACAGGACCCGCGCTCCGCCGCGGGAAGGGGGAGCCGGTGAGCCTTCGCCAGTTCGAGTACGCGCTGGCCGTCGCGGAGGAGGGCTCGGTGACGGCGGCCGCCGAGCGCCTGCACGTCGCCCAGCCGTCGATGTCGCAACAGATCCGCGGCCTGGAGCGGGAGCTCGGGGTAGCGCTGTTCGCCCGCACGGCGAGCGGGCTCGTGCCCACAGCGGCCGGCCGGGCGTTCCTGCGGGAGGCCGAGATCGCGGTGGCCGCGGCGCGGCGCGCGCGGGCCACGGCGCGCGCCGGAGCCGACGAGCTCGTGGGCGAGCTGGTGGTCGCGGCGCAGATGGGCTTCGGCACGCGGCAGCTGCCCGGCGCGCTGGGCGCCCTGCGCCGCCGCTACCCGCGGGTGGAGGTCACGGTCTTCGAGGAGCCGAGCGCCGCCGAGCTGGACCGGCTGTGCCGCCGCGGCATGCTGGACCTGTCGCTGATGGCGAAGTGCGAGCGGTCCCCGGCGAACGCGCACCGCCTCGGCGACGAGGAGTTCGTCGTGGTGCTCGGCGCCGGGCACCCGCAGCTCGCCGCGGACCGGGTCGAGCTGCGGGCGCTGGCGGGGCAGCCGTGGGTCCGGTTCGACCGCGACAGCGCGCTCGACCGCGTGCTGCTGACCGCGCTGCGCGACGACGACCCGCCCACGGCCGCCCGCGTGTCCCAGACGGCCACGGCCGTGCGCTGGGCCGCCGACGGGCTGGGGGTGGCGCTCGTGCCCGCCTCCGCGGTGCCCCACGGCTACGAGCGCCTCACCCGCCCGCTGGCCCCGGCCGTGGCCCAGCCCGTCATCGCCGTGGTCCGGCCGCACGCGGGGCCGGCCGAGACGGCCCTGCTCGACCTGCTGCGCCAGGAGACCTGGTACGAGGCCGGCCCGGTCTCGCTGGTGTCCTGATCAGAGCTGGGTGCGGCCGCCGTCGACGGAGAGCTCCGCGCCGGTCGTGTAGGTGGCGTCGAAGGCGAGGAACGCGGCCGCCTTCGCGAACTCCTCGACGGTGCCGAACCGCTGCATCGGGTTCTCGGCGACCACCTGCGCCACGAACCGGGCCGCGGCCTCGGCGGGCATCGTCTTCTCCAGGACCCCCGTGTCGATCGGGCCGGGGCTGATCGCGTTCACCCGGATCCCGCGCGGGAGCAGTTCGCGGGAGAAGCTGCGGGCCATCGAGCGCAGGGCCGCCTTGCCCGCCGCGTAGACGCTGGTGTCGAGCATCCCGATGGCGTTCGCGGCCGACGTGGTGAGGACGACCCCGGCGCCGCGCGCGAGCAGCGGGGCGAGCGTCTGCACGGTGAAGAACGCACCCTTGACGTTGATCGCGAACAGCTCGTCGTAGGCCTGCTCGGTGATCGATCCGAAGGGCGTGGCCGCCGCGATGCCCGCGTTGACGAACAGGGCGTCGATCCGGCCCAGCTCGTCCGCCACGCGGTCGGCCAGCACCTGCAGGTCGGCGGTGGCGGCGACGTCGCCGCGCACGCCCACCGCGTGGGGCCCGAGGGACCGCGCGGCGTCGAGCGTGGCCGCGGAGCGGCCGGTGACCACCACCCGGGCCCCGCCGTCGACGAGCAGCTTCGCCAGCGCGAACCCCATGCCCGCGCCGCCACCGGTGATCACCGCCGTCTTGTCGCTGTAGTCGCCCATGCCTCAGCTCCGCGGGTACTCGCCGCCGTCGACCCCGAGCACCTGGCCGGTCAGCCACGCAGCCCGGTCGGAGGCGAGGAACAACACGGCGTGGGCGATGTCGTCGGGCAGGCCCTCCCGCCCGAGCGGCGGGGTGGCGATCGCGCCCGGACCCAGGTCGAGCCTCGCCCAGTACGCCCGGGTCGCCGCGCCGCCCGGGGTGTCGGTCCGCCCGGGGCTCACCGTGTTGACCCGGACCCCGGACGGCGCGAGCTCGGCGGCCAGCCCTCTGCTGTAGTTCTCCAGCGCCACCTTCGCCGCCTGGTAGTGCAGGAACGGCGGGGCCGGCGGGGTGGTCGCGGCCGTGGACACGTGCACGATCGCCCCCGAACCCCGCTCCCGCATCCCCGGCGCCACCAGCGCGTCCACGCGCACCGCCGACAGGAGGTTCAGCTCCAGCGCGGCCTGCCACTCTGCGTCCGGGATGGCGAGGGCGCCCCGGTGCGGCTGCGCCCCGCCGACGGTGTGGACCAGGACGTCCACGCCGCCGAGCCGCTCCTGCACGGCCGCGGCGACCGCCTCCGCGCCCGCCCGGGTCCGCGCGTCGGCGGCCACGAAGGCCGCCCCCTCCGGGGCCGGGGTCGTGGCCGACCTGGCCGTCGTGAGCACCTCGGCGCCCGCGTCGAGCAGGTGCCGCACCACGGCGGCGCCGATCCCGCGGGTGCCGCCGGTGACGAGCGCCCGCCGTCCCGCGAACTCTCCCTTTTCCGACCCGTTCTCGGGCAAGGTCATGCCAACGATCCTTTCGAACGTGTTTCGCCGGCCCGAAGCGAAAGAATTGTGTTCGGGCAGGTCGAACGCTACGTCCGGGGAGGAATCGGGCGCAAAGACGAATTTGCAGCAGGCGCTATAGGCAATTCCTATACGCCATGGTCACTTGCCGAGGAACCGCCGCCGGAACGCGAACGGGCCGAGCCCCGAGCGCCACCACGGCAACCAGGCCGACGGCCTGCGCAGCACCGCCTGCATCAGCGGGGCCGAGTCGAAGTAGGAGTCCCGGCGCAGCACCGTGCCGGTGTGGGTGAGCCACAGCTTGTCGACCGCCGAGAACACGAGCGGCTTCCCGCCGAGGGTGGCGGTGAGCCGCAGCTCGATGAACACGATGTCCTCGTTGCCCGCCCAGCCCGTGACCACGCCGCGGATGTCGGGCAGGAGCGCCACCAGGCGCTGCGCCTCGTCGTGCCAGGTCGTGCGGGTCGTGCCCGGTTGCAGCAGCGGCTGGTTGAGCTGGATGTCCTCCGCCATGAGGCCGTCCCACGCGTGCGGCTCGGGCGCGTCCCAGCCCCTGGCGAACGCTGCGACGACCCGCTCGTGGACGGCCCGCCAGTCGGCCGCCGTGGTCCCGTAGCGGATGTCGTGGTCGGTGGTCACCGCGTTCCCCTCCGGTCATGATCGGCTGAGCGAGGCGCCCCGGAACTTACCCCCGTCGGGCGGTCGTGCCGAGGCCGTTGCACGCGGGTGTCGTCTTCGGTCACCGCAGCGAGAAGCCGCCGTCGATGAGCAGCTCGGCGCCGCAGCAGTAGGCGGAGTCCTCGCTCAGGAAGTACTCCACGGCCGCGGCGACCTCGGCCGGCTGCGCGAAGCGGTCGAGCACGATCCCGCTCCGCCACTGCGCGTGCATGTCGGTCCGCCCCGCGGTGAGCGGGGTGTCGACGTAGCCGGGGGAGACGGTGTTGAGCCGCACGCCGCGCGGGCCCCACTCCACGGCGAGCGATCGGGTGAGCGCGCTGACACCCGCCTTCGAGGCGTTGTAGGCGCACTGCCGCTGGGGGAAGTTGACGATCGCGTTGCCCGACATCGAAGCGATGTTCACGATCGCCCCGCCGCCGCGGGCGAGCAGCTCGCGGCCGAACTCGCGGCAGGTGAGGAACACCCCGCGCAGGTTCACCGCCATGATCCGGTCGAACTCCGACAGCGGCATCTCCTCGGCCGCCACGTTGTTCTCGACGATGCCGGCGCTGTTGACCAGGTCGACCGGGCGCTCGTCGTCGGCGTAGAGCGCGCGCACCACGGCGGTGACCGACTCCTCGGAGGTCACGTCGACGGTGTGGCCGGTGACGGCGGCGGGCAGGGCGTCGAGGCCCTTCAGGTCGAGCCCGTGCACCTGCGCCCCCTGCGCGGCGAGGCGCTCGCAGATCGCCAGCCCGATCCCCCCTGCGGCACCGGTGACGGCGACGCGCCGCCCCGCGAACCGGTCGGTCATGGCCCGTTCCCCCTCACGGCCGGATGTAGCAGTACTAGCCGACCGGCGGCCACGGGCGCAAGGATCGGGGAAGCGGCGCCGCTCCGACGGGCAGCCCCTGTAGTAGAACTACAGCGATCGCCGCTGCTACCGGAAGGGGACCGCCCTGATGGCACCCGAGTCCGACGTCCTCGCCGCGGTGGAGGCCCTCGCGGTCGTGCCCGTCGTCGAGATCGACGACGCCGCGGCGGCGGTGCCGCTCGCCCGCACGCTGGCCGAGGCGGGGCTGCCGGTCGTCGAGGTCACCTTCCGCACGCCCGCCGCGCGCGACGCGGTGGCGGCGATCGCCGCGGAGCTGCCGGACTTCCTGCTCGGCGCGGGCACGCTCGTGCTGCCGGACATGGTCACGGCCGCCGCCGAGGCGGGCGCGCGGTTCGGCGTCTCCCCCGGGTCGTCGAGCGCGTGCCTCGCCGCCGCGGAGGAGGCGGGGCTGCCGTTCGTGCCCGGCGCGGTCACCCCGAGCGAGGTCGGCGCCTGCCTGGAGGCGGGTGCGAAGCGCATCAAGTTCTTCCCGGCGGGCGCCTACGGCGGGATCGCGACGCTGAAGGCGCTCGACGGGCCGTTCGGCTGGACCGGCGCGCGGTTCATGCCCACGGGCGGGGTCCGCCCGGAGAACGTGGGGGAGTACCTGGCGCTGCCGAACGTGTTCGCCGTGGGCGGCACCTGGATCGCCCCGCGCGAGGACATCGCGGCGGGCCGCTGGGACGCCATCGCCGAGCGGGCGAAGGCGGCCGCCGGGCTGCGACCGTGACCGCCCGCCCGCGGGTGCCGGCATGACCGGGGAGTCCGTGCTGGAGCTCATCGCGGACCGGCAGGACCGGATGCGGCCCTCCGAGCGGAAGGTCGCCGCGGCGGTGCTCGCCGACCCGGGCGCGGTCGTGCACATGGCCATGGCGGGCCTCGCCGAGGCCGCGGGCGTCAGCGAGCCGACCGTCATGCGGTTCTGCACCGCCCTCGGCTTCGGCGGCTTCCAGGCCTTCCGGCTCGCGCTCGCGCAGGCGCTCGTGCTCGGACCGCCCACCGCGCAGGCGGCGATCACGCCCGACGACCCGGTCGACGCGCTCGCGGGCGCGATCTTCGGCCACGCGCTGCGCGGGCTGGACCGGGCCCGCCGCCGCCTGGACCCGGCCGCCCTCGCGGCCGCCGTCGACGCGCTGGTGGGAGCGCGGGCGGTGCACTTCGTGGGCCTCGGCGCCGCCGGAGTCGTCGCCCAGGACGCCGCGGGGCACGCCGTCGCGTTCGGGGTGCCGTGCACCGCCCCCGCCGACCTGCACCGGCAGTACGCGACCGCGGCGGCGTGCCGGCCGGGCGACGTGGTCGTCGCGATCTGCCCCACCGGGCGCACGGGCGCGGTGGTCGAGGTCGCCGGGCGGGCGAAGCGCGCGGGTGCCGCCGTCGTCGCCGTCACCGGCGGGCCCGGCCCGCTCGCCGAGCTCGCCGACGTCGCGATCGTCCTGCGCGCGTTCGACGACCCCGGCGACGCCGTCACGCCCGCGGTGGGTCGGCTCGCCGGGCTCGTGCTCGTCGACGTCCTCGCCACGGCCGTCGCGGCCCGCCGCGGCCCCGCGCACCTGCAGCGGGTGCGGGAGGCGGGGGAGGCGCTGGCGGCGTTGGAGGACCCGCAGCGGGCCTGATCCCGGTGCGCGCGTTGCCGGTGCCCGTGCACGCGGATCCATCGACGGCGCCGCGCGGCGCGGCGAGGGTGGCAGCCATGCCGGGTGACGGGTCACGGGCGCTGCGGGCGCAGATGATGCAGCTGACGTGGGGTGCAGCGGTGGCGCAGGCCGTCGGCGTCGCGGCCGAGCTGGGGGTCGCCGACGCGCTGGCGGGCGGCCCGCGCCACGTGGACGACATCGCGGCCGCCGTCGGGGCGGACGCGGACAGCCTGCACCGGCTGCTGCGGGTGCTCGCCGACCTCGGCGTGGTGGGCGAGCTCGGCGGGGCGCGGTTCGCCCCGACCCCGCTCGGCGACCTGCTGCGCCGCGACGAGCCCGGCTCCCTGCGCGACTGGGCGATCATGATCGGCAGCCCGTTCCACCGCGCGGCGTGGACCGGCCTGGTCGACAGCGTGCGGACCGGGGAGTCGGCGTTCGTGCGGGTGCACGGCGCGACCCCGTGGGACCACCGGCGCGCGCACCCGGAGGACGGCCGGATCCTCGACGCCGCGATGACGTCCGCGTCGACCGGCACCCTGGCCGCGATCGCCGAGGTCTACGACTTCGGGTGGGTCGACACGGTGGTGGACGTCGGCGGCGGGCAGGGCGGCCTGCTCGCGGCGATCCTCGCGGCCAACCCGGGCCTGCGCGGGGTGCTGTTCGACCAGCCGGACGTCGTGGCCGGACAGGTGGTGGAGGCGGCCGGGCTCGGCGGGCGCTGCGAGTACGTGGGCGGGAGCTTCTTCGACGAGGTGCCCGCGGGCGGCGATCTCTACCTGCTCGCCAACATCGTCCACGACTGGGACGACGACCGCGCCGTGCGCATCCTGCGCAACTGCGCCGCGGCGATGAAGCCGGGCGGGCGGGTGCTGCTCGGCGAGGCGGTGCTCCCGGAGACGGGTGCGGCGCCGGAGGCGAAGCTCGTGGACCTGGAGATGCTCGTCATGAACGTCCGCGGGGCCCGGCAGCGCACGGCGGCGGAGTTCCGCGAGCTGTTCGCGCGCTCCGGGCTCGCCATGTCCGGCATCGTCGGCCGCGCGGGGCCCTTCGACCTGGTCGAGGCCGTTGCAGCCGGCCGCTGAGGTTGCGACGGGCGGCCCGTGCCGGGGCGGGCTACGGTCGAACCGGGTGACCCCCTCCCACCGGAACCGAGGAGGCGGCGGCGTGGGCGTCCGGTTCAGCACCGAGGACGTGCGGGACGACGTGCGCTTCGAGTACTGGCTGGACCGCCACCGCGGCGCGCTCGACACCGACCTGCGCCTGCTCAGCGGCAGGCACCCGCACTTCCGGGCCAGCTGCGAGATCCACGCGCTCGGGCCGGCGGAGGTGGCCGTCCTGTCCTACGCCGGGAGCCCGGTCCCCACCGCGGGCGAGGCCCGCCGCACGGCCCGCGACACCGGGCGCCCGGACGGCTACGAGATCAAGATCCCGCTCGCGGCCGAGGAGTTCGTCGTGAGCCAGGGCGACCGGCAGGCGCGGCTGGACCCGGGCGACTTCGCGATCGTCGACACGGCCCGGCCCTCGTCGGCGATCGTCGGCAGCCGGTCGGCCAAGCGCGTGGTCTCGCTGATCCTGCCCCGGGTGGCGCTGCCGGTTCCGCCCGCCCGGGTCGCCGACGTCGTGGCCGTCCCGTTCTCGGGGCGGCACGGCACCGCCGCGCTGGTGTCCACGCTGCTGCGGCAGATCACCGAGGACGCCGACGCGTACGACCCGGCCGACGCCACCCGGGTCTCCGCGGCGCTGGTCGACCTGATCGCCGCCTCGGTGGCCGCGCGGCTCGACCTGCGCCCGGCGCTGCCCCCCGACGCCCGGCGCAACGCGCTGTTGCGCCGCATCTACGCCCACATCGAGCAGCACCTCGCCGACCCCGGGCTCACGCCGGCCGCGATCGCCGCCGCGCACCACATCTCGCTGCGGCAGCTGCACAAGCTGTTCGAGCCCGAGCAGCACACCGTCGCCGCGTGGATCCGCGGCAGGCGGCTGGAGCGGTGCCGGCGCGACCTCGCCGACCCGGCGCTCACCGACCGGCCGATCGGTGCGATCGCCGCGCGGTGGGGGTTCACCGACGCCACCGGCTTCCACCGGCAGTTCCGCGCCGCCCATGGCACCCCGCCTGGCGCCTACCGGCGGCTGATGACCGGGCACACCCCGTAGGGCGCGGTTTTGCGGCGCCGGCGGGGGAGGGCGCAGACTCGAGGCCCATGACCGGAACGCAGCCCGACCCGGCGGCCCGCATCGTCACCCCGGTGCTCACGACGCCGGAGACCCAGCGCACGATCCCCTTCCTGGGGCAGTCCTACCGCGTGCGGGTCTCCGGGGACGACACCGCGGGCACCTTCGCCCTCATGGACACCGAGGCCGGCCGCGGCCACGGCAGCCCGATGCACGTGCACCGCAACGACTCGGAGGTCTTCCTCGTCCTCGAGGGCACGCTGCAGGTGATCGTCGACGGGCAGGAGTACGAGGCCGGCGCGGGCGCCGCCGCGGTGCTCCCCGCGGGGCGGCCCCACGGCTTCGTGATCACCAGCGAGACCGCCCGCTACCTGACCCTGCACCACGGGCCCGCGTTCGAGCGGTTCACCGCGGCCGCGGGCGGCGAGGACCCGTCGCGGCTGGCCGAGATCGCCGACGCCTACGGGATCGACATCATCGGACCGCCGCCTGCGCCCTGATCGCGTTACCCCTCGACTTCAGGAAAGCCACATTCCTGACGCTGCGCTTCAGGAAAGCCACATTCCTGACGCTCGCGGAAGCCGCTCCCACCGCGGCCCGGCCCTCCGGCCCGCTCCCGGTGGGCCGGAGGACCGTGTAACGCCCGCTCACCCCCGCCGAGCATCTCCCCACGCCGTGCGGCGCCGGAGCCGGGGCGCGTGGAGGTGGTGGGTCATGACGTCGCAGGCCGTCGGCCCGGTGCGCGTGACCGCGCGGTTGGACGCCCCGCTGAGCCGGTGGCTGTGGCTGGTGAAGTGGCTGCTCGTGCTGCCGCACGCGGTGGTGCTCGCGTTCCTGTGGGTGGCGTTCGCGGTGCTCAGCGTCGTCGCGTTCCTCGCGATCCTGGTCACCGGCCGCTACCCGCGCGCGATCTTCGACTTCAACGTCGGCGTGCTGCGCTGGTCGTGGCGCGTCGGCTACTACGCCTACGGCGCGCTCGGGACCGACCGCTACCCGCCGTTCACGCTCGGGGAGGCGCCCGACTACCCGGCGACGCTCGAGATCGCCTACCCCGAGCGGCTGTCGCGCGGCCTGGTGCTGGTCAAGTGGTGGCTGCTCGCGCTGCCGCACTACCTGGTCATCGCGTTCTTCATGGGCGGGGGGACCTACGCCGCCCACCGGTCGGGGGCGTGGACGACCGGGACCGACACCGACGGCGTGTGGTCGTTCGCGGGCGGGCTGATCGGGTTGCTCGCCTTCTTCGCCGCCGTCGCGCTGCTGTTCACCGGCCGCTACCCGCGCGGGGTGTTCGACCTGCTGCTCGGCATGCACCGCTGGGTGCTGCGGGTCGCGGCCTACGCGGCGCTGATGACCGACGCCTACCCGCCGTTCCGGCTGGACCTGGGCGGTGCCGAGCCGGGGGCGCTCGCCGTGGCCGAGGGCCCGCCGCCCGCGCCGTCGGGCCCGCCGCGGCGGCCGGGGTGGACGGCCGGGCGCATCGTCTCGGTCGTGCTCGGGTCGCTGCTGCTGGTGGGCGGCGTGGGCGCCGCCGCTGGTGGGATCGCGCTGCTCGCGGCCGACCGGGCGGGCCGCGACGCCGAGGGCTTCATCGGTGGCCCCCTCCGGCAGTACACGTCCGGCGGGTACGCGCTGGTGTTCGACCCGGTCGAGCTGCGGGACGGCGCGGGCGGCATCGACCTGGGCGCGGTGCTCGGCGACCTGCGGATCCGCGCGGCGGGCCGGGACCCGGAGGGGGTGTTCGTCGGGATCGGCCCCGCCGCCGACGTCGCGGGCTACCTCGGCGCGGTCGACCGCGACCGCCTCGCCGACATCGGCGACGGCGGCCACGCGGTGCAGGTGCACATCGCGGGCGGCCCGCCCGCCGGGCCACCGGCCGCGCAGCCGTTCTGGGCGGCGTCGGCCGCGGGCACCGGGGAGCAGCGGCTCGTGTGGCGGGCGGCCGACGGGCGCTGGAGCGTGGTGGTCATGAACGCCGACGGGGGCAGGCCCGTGGTCGCGGACCTGTCGGCCGCGGCGACCGCGCCGGGGCTGCGCTGGGTGTGGGTCGGGCTGCTCACCGGCGCCGGGATCGCGCTGCTGGCCGGTGCGCTGCTGGTGGCCTTCGCCGTCCCGCGGGCCGATCAGAGGTAGCCCGCATCCTCGAACGCGGGCAGCAGGTGGCCGGGGACGATGCGCCGCCCGCTGATCGCCTGCGGGATCAGCCGCACCCAGTGGCCGTGCTCGCCCGGCGCCCACGTGGTCAGGCCGGTTCCGTGCGTGCGGGCGATCACCTCGGCGCGGTGGGCGGGGGTGACCTCCTCGGCGAGCCCGCGCACCAGCACGCTCCAGCCGGAGCGGGTGCGCTGATCGATCTCGTCGACCTCGAAGGCGACGTTGGCGTGGTCGGCGGCGGCGAGCTTGGTGCCGGGCGCCATCCGCATCACGATGACCTCGCGGTCCAGGGCGTAGTTGACCGGGAGGATCAGCGGGTAGTGCTCGGCGTTGACGCCGAGCCGGCCGACCTGCTGCGTGGCGAGCAGCCGGTAGCACTCGTCGGCGGTGAGGACCTGCATCTCGGCGGCCTCGCGCTCGCGGTCGGTGGTCACGCCCCCACCCTCGCGCCCGGTGGCGGCCCCGTCATCCCGCCGGAGGGCCGCGCGGGGACGGACGGAAGTCCCGGCCGCGCACGAGCGAACGGCCCCCGGTGGCGGGGGCGGCGGGCGCTACCGGCCGTGCCCGCTGGAGCGCCACGGTGGGGGCGGACGAGCGGAGGGAGCCCGATGAGCACGGATGTCGGCCGGAGGACGGTCACCGTCGGGGTGGACGGGTCGGATCACGCGCTGCGCGCGGTGCGGTGGGGCGCGGCAGAGGCCGGGCGCCGCGGCACCCCGCTGCGGCTGGTCACGGCGTTCGGGTGGCCGGGCGAACGGCCGGGCGGCTTCCGCCTCGACTACCACCAGATGCTGCGCGGCCGTGCCGAGGCGCAGCTGGCGCAGGCACGGGCCGAGGCGCTGCGGGTGGCGCCGTGCACCGAGGTCGAGGCCGAGGTGGTCGTCGGCTCGCCGCGCGCGGTGCTCGGAGCGGAGGCGCGCAGCGCGGAGGTGCTCGTCGTGGGCAGCCGGGGGTTCGGCCGCGTCGAAGGGCTGTTCGCCGGGTCCGTCGGCGTCGCGCTCGCCGCCGGCGCGCCGTGCCCGGTGGTCGTCGTCCGCGGGGAGGAACGGGACCCGGGCGAGGAGCAGCGGCTGCCGGTCGTGGTGGGCGTCGACGGGGCCACCTGGAGCGAGGAGGCGATCGCGTTCGCCTTCGACGCGGCCGCGAGCCGCGGGGTGGAACTGGTCGCCGTGCACGTGTGGCACGAGGTTGCGGCGCCGTTCGGCTACGACCCGTTCGCCGACCCCGCGGCGGTGGCCGACGAGGAGCTGCGGGCGCTGGACGGGCGGCTCGCCGAGCACCTCTCCCGGTGGGCGGGCAAGCACCCGGACGTGCCGGTGCGCCGCGTCCTGGTGCGCGGGCGGCCGGCGCCCCGCCTGCTGGAGCAGGCGCAGCAGGCCCAGCTCGTGGTCGTGGGGTCGCACGGGTGGGGCGGGTTCCCCGGGCTGGTCCTCGGGTCGGTGGGCAACGCCCTCGTGCACCGCGCGCCCTGCCCGGTCGCCGTCGTGCGGCCCTGACGCGCCCGGTCGGAGCAAACTCGGTCAGCGCAACAGCACAGCGCGCAGCTCGCGGCGGGGCGTCGCGGGCAGCTCGGGCGCGCCCTGCGCCGGCCACCCGACCCGGATGACGAGCTGGGGCCGCTCCGGCACCCCCAGCACGTCCCGCTGGATGCGCAGGCGGGTGTCGTCGATCTCCGTGGCCTGGCTGAGCGGGGTGGTGGCGAGCCCGAGCTTCGTCGCCGCGAGCAGGACCGCGCTGGCCGCCTCACCGGCGCGCAGGCGGTCGACGGGGCCGTCGGCGGCCGTGGTGAGGACGAGCAGCTCGGCCCCGTCGTCGCCCGCGCCGCGGCCCGGCGTCTGCGTCGGCTGGGCGAGCCCGGTGGGGCCGAAGCGGCGTAGCGGGGACGGGGCGGTGGCGCCGACCGGTGGCGCGGCGACGTGGGTGGCGGGCACCCCGTCGTGGCCGCCGGGGAGGCGGTGGGTCCACATCCGCAGCTCGGCGGCGTAGCCGGCCTCCTCGCTCTGCAGCCGCGCGGCCGTCCCGATCGTCGCGAGCAGCCGCTCGCGCGCCTGCGGCCGGGTCACCGGGACCAGCGTCGCCCCGTTGCGGGCGGCCTGCTCGACGAGGGCGCGCAGGTGGTCGGCCGGGACGGGGCGGCGGCTCAGGCGGCGCCGGTCGGTCCGGCGCCGCGCGATCGCGCAGAACAGCTCGGCGTCGGCCGGGTCGCCGCCCGGCCGCACGGTGACGGTGGCCAGCAGGGTCTCGTCGTCGGCGTCGGGGAGGCGGTGGACCTCGGCGTGCAGGCCGCGCGCGGCGAGGGCGACGCGGAGGTGGTGCAGGGCCGCCCCGCAGCTGATGACGAGGTCGCGGCGGTCCGGGTCGGTGGCGATGAGGTGGCGCTGCGGGTCGGCGTGCAGCTGCACGTCCTCCGGGCCGATCCGCCACAGCCAGGGCTGGGTGTTGTGCACCGACGGCGCGCGGAGGGCGTCGGTGACGGCGTCGGCGAGCGTCGCGGCCGTCATCGGATGCCACCGCCGGCGCCGACCGGGGCCGGCGCCCGTGGGGTCAGCAGGACGGCGCACGGGGCGTGGAACAGCGCGCTGCGCGCGACGAGGCCGAGCGGCCCGCCCCGGCGGGGGCCGCCGAGCACGAGCAGGTCCGCGTCGAGCCGTTCGCCGACGAGCTCGTGCGGCTGCATCCGGGCGAGCCACCCGCGCACCCGGACCCCGGGGGCGCGGCGGGTCGCCGCCCGGACGGCCGCCGCGAGGAGGTCGCCCGCGGTGCCGGCCGCGGCGTCGATGCCGACGCTGTGCTCGCCGAACGACGCGGGGAGCCCGTGCGCCACCACCAGCTCCGCGCCCATGTGGCCGGCGCACGCGGCCGCCTCGGCGAGGACGCCGTCGTCGTCGGGGAAGGACCGCACCGCGGCCACGACCCGGGGCGGGCGGGCGCGGCCGCGGTGCGGCCCGGGCAGGACCAGCACCGGGTCGCCGCGGCGGGCGGCGCGGACGCCGATCTCGGCGAGCTCCTCGACCCGGCGGCAGGACGCCGGGTCCGCCGGGTGCGCGGGGGCGGCCCGCCGCTCGACCCGCCGGGCGGCCTCGGCGCTGCGGCGCAGCGCCCAGCCGGGGACCTCGTCGCCGACGACCACGAGCGTCCCGCCGGGTGACGCGCCGGGGCCCGGTCGGGTTCCGGCGCCTGGTGCGGTGGTTGTCGCGTTCATCTCGCGCTCATCCGTCCCGCCGCTCGATCACCTGTGCGATCGGTCGGCGCGGGGTCGGGGGCGGCTCCGAACCGAGCGGCGCCCAGCCGACGCGCAGCAGCAGCTGCGGGCAGAGGGTCCCGCCCAGCACCGCGTCGCGGATGGTGGCCCGCGTGTCGGCGACCTCGAGCGGCTGGCTGAGCGGGCACGTCGCGAGACCCAGCTCGGTGGCGCGCAGCAGCACCGCGCTCGCCGACTCGCCCGCCCGCAGCTGCGAGAGCCGGTCGTCGGAGGTGGTGCCGAGGACGAGCAGGGCCGCCCCGTCCTCCTCGGGGGCCTCGGGCTGCTCGAGCAGGCCCGCGGTGAACCGCCGGGAGGTGCCGCCCGGCTCGCGCAGCAGGTTGGCGGCGGGCACGCCGGTGTCGTCGGCGACGCGGCCGCTCCACAGCGCCGTCTCGGTTCGGTTCGCCGGGTCCGCGGCCTGGGCCTCGGCGGCCTCGCGGATCGCCTCGAGCAGCAGCCACCGGCCGCGCGCCTCGGCGACGTGCCGCACCAGCGCGCCGTGCCCGGCGGCCGCGTCCGCGAGCTCGTCGAGGAAACCCCGCGGGATCTCCCAGTCGGTGAAGCGGCGGCGGTCGGTGCGCCTGCGCGGGATGGCGCTCGCGAGCCCGAGGTCGGCGTCGGCGGGCGGCTCCGGCCACAGCTCGAGCGCGGCCAGGTGGTCCGGCTCGTCCGGGTTCGGCAGCCGGTGCACCGTCGCGCGGATCCCCGCGGCGGCCAGCGCGATCCGCATGTGGTGCAGCACGATGCCGCAGCTCAGGACGAGGTCGCGGCGGTCGGCGTCGGTCGCGGGCAGCCACCGGTCGACGTCCGCGTACAGGTGCACGGTCGTCCGCCCGAGGACGAACCGCCACGGCTGGCTGTTGTGCACCGAGGGGGCGTGCGCCGCCAGCTCCAGCGCGCTGATCACGCTGCGTTGATCGACCCGGCGCTGATCGGCACTGCCCGAAGCGACGCGCTCGGTCATCCCTGCTCCTCGGTTGCGGTGGCGACGGAGGTCGGAGTTCCTCCTTCCCCGCCGACGATCCGCCCGGACCGGCGCTTCCGGCCAGCGGCGGTGGTCCCGGCGGGGCAGGACTCTCGCCCCCCGCGACCAGGGCCTCCGGCGCTTCCGCGCAGGCCGCCCGCCGGAGCAGTGTTCCCACACCGACCGTGAAGGGAGGGGGTCGCCATGCGTCGTGATCCGTGCCCTGACCCGGATCGCGCACCCGTCCCCGGGCCGCTCCCGCGCCGCGCCGTCGACCGGGTCGAGGACGCCGTCGCGTGGTTCCTGACCGGGGCTGCCCTGCTCGTGCTCGTGTTCGCCGTGCTGACCGGGTTCGGGGTGCACGCCAGGGAGGCCGAGCGGGCGGAGCGCGCCGCCGACACCGCGTGGCGCACGCGCGCCGTGCTGCTCGAGGACGCCCACGTGGTGTACGCGGAGTACGCGCGGATGCCCGCCAAGGTCGAGGCGCGCTGGGTCGACCGCGACGGGCGCGAGCACGTCGGCAAGGTGCAGCCGCTGCGCTCGCAGCCCGCGGGCACCGAGGTGGCCGTGTGGATCGGCCCCGACGGCGAGCCCACCACGGCCCCTGCGCACCCGGCCAGCCCCGTGATCGGCGGGTTCGTGGCAGCGATCGGGGTGGTGTGCGCGGGGTGGACGCCCCTGTTCGTCGCGTGGCTCGGCGTCCGCCACCTCACGGCGCGGTACACGGCGCGGCGGTGGGAGGAGGAGTGGGCGCGGGTCGAGCCGACGTGGCGCCGCACCCTCCTGTGACCCGCCGCCCCCGGGCGACGGCTACCGGGCGATGAGGTCGGCCGGGTCGCGCCGGCGCGTCGGGGGCACCGGCCAGCCGTGGCCGATGCGCAGCACGGCGTGCGGGGCCCGCGTGCCGCGGACGAGGCGCCGCACCTCCTCGCGGGCGTGCGGCACCTCCACCACGTGGGAGAGGAAGGAGGTGGCCAGGCCCTCCGCGGTGGCGGTGAGCAGGACCCGCTGCAGCGCCTGACCGGCCTGCACGTCCGCGGCGCGGCCGGGCAGGTGCGCGGTCAGCACCGCGATGAGCGGCTCCTCCTCGAAGTCCTTGCCGGGTTGTCGCCCGGGCCGGGTCCCGCCGGTGAAGTCGCGCAGCACCCAGCGGTCGTGCGGTTCGGCGGGCGCGCCCGCGATCGCGGGGACCCCTTCGGCCTCGTCGTCCGCGCGGGCCGTCCAGCGGGCGAACTCGGCCCGGAACTCGGGGTCGGCCAGCTGGGCGCGGTGGGCGCGGGCGGCGATCTCGCGCAACACCCGGCGCAGGCCCGGGTCGTCGACCATGTCCAGCCGGGCGCCCTCCTCGAGCGCCGCGCGGCGCAGCGCCGCCCGGGCGGGCGGGTCCACCGGCTCGTCGGTGAAGGGATGGCGGTTCGTGCGGCGCAGCGGCACGGCGCGCAGCAGCCGCAGCTGCTCGGGGGTCGCCGTGGTGGTCCCGCCGTGGCGGACCACGGCGATCAGGTCCGGCCGGTCCGGGTCGGGCAGGACGGTGACCTCCGGCCGGATCCCGTCGCCGAGCAGCGCGAGCCGCAGGTTGTACAGGGCGGCGCCGCAGCCCATGCGCAGCTCGCGGTCCTCCGGGTCGACGGCGGGGAGCCTGCGCTCCGGATCGGCGTACAGCTCGATGGCGGCCGGTTCCAGCCGCAACCGCCAGGGTTGCGCGTTGTGCAGCGACGGCGCCTGCCCGACGGTCACCAGAAGCGCTTCGACCCGGTCGGGGGCGAGGCCGAGGGTCTCGGGGAATGCGGTCGTCATCGGTCACATCCAGCCGTCGCTCGGGAGCGCGGGCCCTTGTGCCCGCGCTCGCGCGCCCACCCTCACCCCGCGACTGCGGCCGCGGTACGGGCGAACGGCCCCTCAGGTGGCGGACCAGCGACGGTCAGCGGTAGCCGCCGTTCTTGCGCAGCTCGGCGGCGTAGACCGCGGCCTCGGTGCGGCGCGAGAAGCCGAGCTTGTGCAGAAGCGACGACACGTAGTTCTTCACGGTCTTCTCGGCCAGGTACATCTCCGCCCCGATCTGCCGGTTGGTCAGGCCGTCGGCGATCAGGTGGAGGATGCGCCGCTCCTGCGGGGACAGCGACTCGTAGCGCGGGTCGACGGGCTCGTCGCCCTTGCGCAGCCGCTCCAGCACCGCCGCGGTGGCCTTGGGGTCGAGCAGCGACCCGCCCGCCGCGATCGTCCGGACGGCTCCGATGAGGTCGACGCCGGTGACCTGCTTGAGCAGGTAACCCGAGGCTCCCGCCATGATCGCGCCGAACAACGCCTCGTCGTCGGCGTAGGAGGTGAGCATCAGGCACGCCGGCGGCGGGGTGACGGCCGAGCGGATGTCGCGGCAGACGGTGACGCCGTCACCGTCCGGCAGGCGGACGTCGAGGATGGCGACGTCGGGGCGCAGGGCGGGGATCCGGGCCAGCGCCTGCGCGGCCGTGCTCGCCTCGCCCGCGACCGTGATGTCATCGTGGCCCTCGAGCAGCTGGGCGATCCCGCGCCGGACGATCTCGTGGTCGTCGAGCAGGAACACGGAGATGGTCACGGCGGTAGGCCTTTCGATCCGGTGGGACAGCGACGACGGTAGTCGCGGGTACCCCCTCGCGCGAGCCGCAGTCGGCCCACGAAAGGGGGCCGAACGGCCCTGTTCGGATCGGCCCGATCGTCACTGACCGGCGGTCAACCCGCCGCGTGCCGCCACAGGTGCCCGGCCCGCTCCAGCGCGTGCTCCACCGGGCCCGCCGTGTCGACGGCGACGGCCTCCGGCCACGGGTCGGCCGCGTCCGCCATCAGCGTGGCGACCTGCACCGTCGCGTCGGACGGGCCGCCGCGGCGGGCGGCGATGCGGCGGGCGGTCGTCGCGGCGTCGGCCCGGCACTCCAGCTGCAGCAGCTCGCTGCTCGTGCGGCGGGCGACCGCGACTGCTGCGGCCCGGCGGGTCGCGGACGTCCACGACGCGTCGAGCACCACCGACTCGCCCCGGCGGAGCAGCTCCTCGGCGCGGTGCACCAGCTCGGCGTAGAGCTCCTCGGTGCGCTCGGGGGCGTAGATGCCCGCGCCGAACGGGGCGGCGGCCGAGCGGGTCGGGTCGATGCCGGCCAGCTCCTTGCGGATGCGGTCGCTGGAGAGCACCACGGCGCCGAACCGGTCGGCGAGCGCCCCGGCCAGCGTGGTCTTCCCGGTGCCGGGCAGGCCACCCACCAGGGCCAGGCGCGGGGCGCCCTCGCGCAGGTGGCGCAGCGCGATGGCGAGGTGGTGCGCGGCCTCGGCGCCCGCGTCCGGGTCGCCCTGGGCGTGGCGGATGCACGCGACCTTCGCCCGCACCCCCGCCCGGTAGGCGGTGTAGTGGTGGCGCAGCGACGCCGGGGCGCGGTCGCCGGAGAACGCGACGTAGAGGTCGAGGAACCGCTCGCCGAGGTCGGGCCGCCCGAGCCGCTCCAGGTCCATGGCGAGGAACGCGACGTCGTCGAGCGCGTCGACGAACCGCAGATGGTCGTCGAACTCCAGGCAGTCCAGCACCCGCGGGCCGTCGTCGAGGCAGAACACGTCCCCGGCGATGAGGTCGCCGTGCCCGTCGACGATCCGGTCGTCGGCGAGCCGCTCGGCGAACAGCGGGCCCCGGCCGGCCAGGAACCGGGTGACGAGCCGGTCGACCTCGTCCGCCGACCCCGCGGGGAACAGGTCGGGCTCGTGGCGGCGCAGCTCCTCGGTGTTGGCGAGCCAGCGGGCGCGAAGCGCCTCCCGGTCGCCCTCGAGCGCGATCCGCGGCCCTCGCTCGGCGCGCGCGTGGAAGGCGGCCATCAGGCGGGCCAGCGCGCGCAAGGAGGCGTCGACGTCGGCGCCGCGGCGCACCAGCGTCGACAGCCGCCGCGCCGCGGGCATCCGGCGCATGACGAGCAGGGGCTCGGCCCCGCCGTCGTCGCCCGGCTCGCCGGTGGCCGACGGCGCCGACAGCCGGGAGAGCCCGAGGTAGACGTCGGGGGCGAGCCTGCGGTTGAGCGCCAGCTCGCGGCGCAGCGCGGCGAGCCGCCGCTCGGGCGTGCCGAAGTCCAGGAACGACGTGCGCACCGGCTTCTTCAGCTTGTACGCGCGGTCGCCGAGCAGCAGCACGACCCCGACGTGGGTCTCGTGGACCGCCGCGTGCTGCTCTCCGTCCTCGCCTGTGGCCACGTGGATCTCCTCGTCTCGGGTCCGTGGCCCCAGGCTGCGTCGCGCGGGCGGCCGCCGGCAGGGGCGGAGGACCCGTACCCGGGCGGGCCGAGGTCGCGCCGGGGCCGGCCGACGGACCGACGAACGGCCCGGGCCGGCGGGGCCGTGCGACCGTCGTCGCGGCGCCGCCCCGGCGGCCAACCTGGCAGCGTGACGGCCGAACATGCTGCATTCGCGGCCTCCGTCGACCCGGCGCTCTACTCCGTGGTTGCCGCGGAGCCGACCACCGAGCCGGAGGTCCGGGTCCTGGGGGTGCCGGGACCGGTACTGGAGGCGCTGCGCGCCGCGGCGTCGTCGCACGTGATCCCGGGCGCTCGGCGCTGGTGGGTCACCGGAGACCGCTCGATGACGGCGGTGCACGGCGCGGGTACCCCGCACGTGGCGGGCCCGGTCGCCGCGGCGACCCGGGTGGCCGCGGGCGCCGCCGTCCTGTCCGTCCGGCTGGCGGTGGCGTGGGCCGGGTTCCGGCCGGTCACCAGCCTGCTACCGGGCGGCCACGCCCGCAGCGTCCTCGCCGTCGTGCGCACGGGGATGGCTGCCGCCCCGACGCGGGTGGAGCGGGTGCTGCTCACCGCGGGGATCGCGCGCTCCGCGGCCCGCCCGGGCGCCCCGGCCCCGGTCACGGCCACGCGCGGCCTGCTGCGCACCGCCGCCGACACCGAGGGGGTCCGGCTGCGCACGGCGGTCACCGCCGAGGAGCGCGACCGGCTGCTGTCGCTGATCCCCGTCGACGCCGACGCCGTCCCGCCCGGGGGCATCGTGGCCCTGCTCGGCGCCGACCACGATCCGCCCGCGGGCGATCTGCGGGCGGGTGCGGCCCTGCAGCGGCTGCTGTGGACGGCCACGGCCCTCGGCTGGACGGGAACGGTGCTGGCCGGCCCGGTCGAGTTGGCGGCGACGGGCGCGTGCCCGCGGTGGCGCGACGCCCTGGGCGTGGTCCCGCGCCTGCTGGTCCACGTCGACACCGGCACCCACTGAGACAGGCTCACCGAGACAGGCTCACTGAGACAGGCGCTGAGACAGGGACAGGCACTGAAGACGCACACGAGGAGGGCCCGTCCGGATCGGACGGGCCCTCCTCGTGTGCGTGCGGGTGGTCAGGCCCGCTTGACCTTGATCTTGGTCGGCGGGGTCTCGGCCCGCTGCGGAACCGGGATGCGGATCTCCAGGATGCCGTCCTTGTAGGTGGCCTTGATGTCGGACTCGTTCACCCCGTCGGGCAGGGGCAGGGTGCGGCTCATGCTGCCGTAGCGCAGCTCGTGCCGCAGGTAGCCCTTGTCCTCGGTGCGGTCCTCGATCCGCCGCTCCGCGTTGATCCGGAGCATGCCGTCGGCCACGGTGAGCTCGACGTCGCGCTCCGGGTCGATGCCCGGCAGCTCGGCGCGGATCACCTCGGTGTCACCGTCGCGGTACTCGTCGACGCGGATGAGGTCCTCGCCCGGCCAGTCCCACGCGAAGCCGAACGGCCTGCGCATCGGGAACGAGCGCATCCACTCGTCGAAGATGCGGTCCATCCGGTTGAACCGGCCGGCGGCGTCCGCGCCGCGGTCCCGCCGAATCAGGCTGCCCATGTGCCGTGTCCTTCCCTCGGCGTCTGCTTGCCTTGCACCAGCGACGGTGCCGCGCAGCGCGGGGAGCGGGCAGGGTCCTTCGACCCGCGGGCGGCTGCCGGGAGACCGCGAACCGGGCGGACCGTCGTCCGCCGGTCGATGATGGGTCCGTGGCCCGGCACGTGTACGTGATGGCGGTGGAGGCCGGCACCGGGAAGTCGGCGGTGGTGCTCGGCCTGGCCGAGGTGCTGTCGCGGCACGCGGGTCGGATGGCGCTGTTCCGGCCGCTGGTCGCGGCCGCCGACCCGCCGGACCCGGACGTCGAGCTCGTCCGCTGCCGCTACCGGCTGGGGCAGGCCTACGCCGAGTCGTTCGCGCTGACCGCCGACGACCTCCCTGACGCGCGCGACGAGTACGAGCAGCTGCTCGCCCGCGTGCTGGACGGGTGCGCGCGGGTGGGCGCCGACGCCGACGTCGTGCTGCTGGAGGGCAGCGACTTCACCTCCGCGTCCCCGCTGGTCGAGCTGGACCTCAACGTCGACGTCGCCCGCAACCTCGCCGCGCCGGTCCTGCTGGTGGTCGGCGGCCGCGCCCGCCGCGCGGACCAGGTGCTGCGGGCAGCCCACCAGGGCGTCGCGGTGCTCGCCGACCGCGGCTGCGCGGTGCTGGGCGTGCTCGCCAACCGCGTCCCCGCCGCCGAGGTCGACGCGGTGCGCGCCGGCATGCCCGATGCGGTGGGAGACCTGGTGTGGGGCGTGCTGCCCGAGGTGGCGCTGCTGGCCGCGCCGACCGTCACCGAGATCGCCGACCGGCTGGGGGCCCGCCCGGTCGTCGCGCCCGCCGCCCCGCGCGAGGTCACGCGGATCATCGTCGGCGCGATGGGCCTGCCCGCCTTCCTCGACCGCATCGCCGAGGGAGACCTGGTGATCACGCCGGGGGACCGCGCCGACATCGTCGCGGGGATCCTCGCCGCGCGCGCGTCCGCCGGGTACCCGTCGGTGGCCGGGCTGCTGCTGTCCGGGGGGATGGTCACCGAGCCGGTGCGCCGGCTCGCCCCCGGGTTCGAGGAGGCGGGCATCCCGGTGCTCGCGGTCGACACCGACACGTTCGACACGGCCACCGCCGTCCGCGAGGTGCGCGGCGCGATCACCGCCGACAGCGCGCGCAAGGTCGCCACGGCCATCGCGCTGTTCGAGGACAACGTCGACCACGAGCGGCTGCGCGCGCGGCTCGCCGTCGCCCGGCCCACCCGGACGACCCCGCTCATGTTCCAGCAGCAGCTGCTGGAGCGTGCCCGCGCGCACCGGCGGCACATCGTGCTGCCCGAGGGCACCGAGGATCGGATCCTGCAGGCCGCCGAGCAGGTGCTGCTGCGCGGCGTCGCGGACCTCACGTTGCTCGGTCGCGAGGACGAGGTGCGGTCGCGGGCCGCGGCGCTGGGGGTGGACACCTCGGCGGCGCGGGTGGTCGACCCGGTGACCTCGCCGTGGCGCGAGCCGTTCGCCCAGGCCTACGCCGACCTGCGCCGGCACCGGGGGGTGGCGGTGCCGGTGGCGCTCGACCTGATGGCCGACCCGACCTACTTCGGGACGATGATGGTGCGCCAGGGCCACGCCGACGGCCTGGTCTCCGGCGCCGCGCACACCACCGCGCACACCATCCGGCCGGCGTTCGAGGTGATCCGCACCGCACCCGGGGTGTCGCTGGTGTCCAGCGCCTTCCTCATGTGCCTGTCCGACCGGGTGCTGGTCTACGCCGACTGCGCCGTGGTGCCGAACCCCACCGCCGAACAGCTCGCCGACATCGCGATCTCCGCCGCGGGCACGGCCGAGATGTTCGGGATCGAGCCGCGGGTGGCGATGCTGTCGTACTCGACCGGGGAGTCCGGTTCGGGCAGCGACGTCGACCACGTGCGCCGGGCCACCGCGCTGGTCCGCGAGCGCGCCCCCGACCTGCCCGTCGAGGGCCCGGTGCAGTACGACGCGGCCGTCGACCCCGAGGTGGCGCGCACCAAGCTGCCGGGCAGCCCGGTCGCGGGCCGCGCGACGGTGCTGGTGTTCCCCGACCTCAACACCGGCAACAACACCTACAAGGCCGTGCAGCGCAGCGCGGGCGCGGTCGCGATCGGGCCGGTGCTGCAGGGGCTCGCGCGGCCGGTGAACGACCTGTCCCGCGGCGCGACCGTCACCGACATCGTCAACACGATCGCGATCACCGCCATCCAGGCCCGTTGACCGCCCGCCGACCCGGGCCGAACGGCGGTACCCGCGCCGACGTCCGGCCCTGGAGCGCGCGCCGGGCGGGCGGGGATCGTCGGAGGCGTGCAGCCGACCGTCCGTGATCCCGCACGCCCGGCGTGGCACGCGGTGAGCGCGGACGAGGCCCTTGCCCGCCTCGGCAGCCACCCGGGCGGTCTGACCAGCGCCGAGGCCGAGCGCAGGCTGCGCCACCACGGGCCCAACCGGCTCACCCGGCAGGAGGGCCCGTCGGCGTGGGCCGTGCTCGCCCGCCAGCTCGCCAGCCCCCTGATCTACGCCCTGCTGATCTCCGCGGGCATCGCCTTGGCGCTCGGCGACGTCGCCGACGGTGCCGTCGTGCTCGGCGTCGTCGTGCTCAACGCGGTGATCGGGTTCGTGCAGGAGTACCGCGCGGGCCGCGCGATCCGGGCGCTCGCCCGGCTGGTCTCGGAGCCGGCCAGGGTGCGCCGGGACGGGCGGTGGACGAACGCCCCGGCCGAGGATCTCGTGCCCGGGGACGTGGTCGCCGTCGAGGCGGGCGTCCGGGTGGCCGCGGACCTGCGCGTGCTGCAGGCGCACGGGCTGCGGGCCGACGAGTCCGCGCTCACCGGCGAGTCGGTGCCGGTCGACAAGGACCCGGTCGCCGTCGAGCCGCACGCCGAGCTGGGGGAGCGGCGCTCGATGCTGCACGGCGGCACCATCGTGACCTCGGGCGCCGCCGAGGCGGTCGTCGTGGAGACGGGCGACCGCACCGAGCTCGGCCGCATCTCCGGCCTGCTCGGCGGCATCGAGGTCACCCGGACGCCGCTCACGGCGAGCATCGACCGCCTCGGCGCGCTGGTCACGCGGGCGATCGGCGCGGTCGCCGCCGTGCTGCTCGCGGTGGCGCTGCTGCGCGGCTACCCGCCCGCCGACGCCGTCCTCGCCGCGATCACGCTGGCCGTCGCGGCGATCCCGGAGGGCCTGCCCGCGATCGTGACGATCGCGCTCGCCATCGGCGTCCGGCGGATGGCGCGGCGCCGCGCGGTGGTCCGCGAGCTGCCCGCCGTGGAGACGCTCGGGTCGACGTCGGTCATCTGCACGGACAAGACCGGCACGCTGACCCGCAACGAGATGGTGGTCCGGCGGGCGTGGGTGCCCGGCGGCGGCGAGGTCGAGTTCTCCGGCGTCGGCTACGCCGAGGGCGGGGGGATGCGGGTGCGCACCCCGACGGCGGGCCTCGACGACGCCGTCCGGGCGCTGCTCGAGGCGGGCGCGCTCGCGAACGAGGCGCACCTGTCCGGCGCGGGGGCCGAGCGGACGGTGCTCGGCGACCCGACCGACGGGGCGCTGCTGGTGGCCGCCGAGCGCGGCGGGATCGACCTCGCGGCGCTGTTCGCCGAGCGCCCGCCCGGGGCCGTCGTGCCGTTCGACCCGCAGCGCCGGTTCATGGCGAGCACGCCTGCGGGTGCGGCCGTGACGTTCCTCAAGGGGGCGCCGGAGGTGTTGCTCTCCCGCGTCGAGCCCGCCGTGGCCGCGGCGGCCCAGCGCGCCCTCGACGTCTACGCCGCCGACGGCATGCGGGTGCTGGCGGTCGCCCGCGCGCCCGGTGCGGCGGACGAGGCCGTCCTGGACCGCGGGCGGCTCGAGCTGCTCGGCCTCGTCGCCCTGATCGACCCGCCGCGGCCCGGGGTCGTCGACGCCGTCGCCGACTGCAAGCGCGCGGGGATCCGGGTCAAGATGATCACCGGCGACCACGCGGCCACCGCCGCCGCGATCGGCCGCGACCTGGGCATCGAGGGCGAGTCGTCCGCGATGACCGGGGCCGAGATCGAGCGCAGCTCGGACGAGGAGCTGCGCGAGCGCGTGCGCTCGACCGACGTGTTCGCCCGCGTCGCCCCCGAGCACAAGCTGCGGCTGGTGCGGGCGCTGCAGGCCGGTGGCGCGGTGACGGCGATGACCGGCGACGGCGTCAACGACGCCCCCGCGCTGCGGCAGGCCGACATCGGGGTCGCGATGGGGCGTGCCGGCACCGCGGCCGCGAAGGAGGCCGCCGACATCGTCCTCGGCGACGACGACTTCGCCACCATCCGCGCCGCCGTCGAGGAGGGCAGGCGCGTCTACGACAACCTCATCAAGGCGCTGGCCTTCGCGCTGCCCACCAACGGCGGCGAGGCGCTCGTCGTCCTCGTCGCGGTGCTCGCGTTCCCCGTGGTCGGCGGAGTGCCGGTGCTGCCGATCGAGCCGGTGCAGATCCTGTGGATCAACCTCGTGGCGACCGTGTCGCTGGCCCTGCCGATCGCGTTCGAGGTGCTCGAGCCGGGGGCGATGGAGCGGCCGCCGCGGCGGCGCGACGAGCCGCTGCTGTCGCGGTTCGTCGTCACGCGCACGATCTGGGTCGGCGCGCTCATGGCCGCGGTCGCGATCGCGCTGTTCCTGCTCGCCCGCGGCGACGGCGTGGCGCAGGCCCAGACCCTCGCGGTCACCTCGATCGCGTTCTTCCAGATCTTCTACCTCGTGATGTGCCGTACCCGCACCGCGCCGCTGCGCACCGTCGGATGGGCGTCCAACCGGTGGGTCTTCGTCGGCATCGCGGTCCTGCTGGTGCTGCAGGCGGCCGTGGTGCACCTGCCGGTGGCGCAGGCGGTGTTCCGCACCGCCGACCTCACGCCCGCGCAGTGGGCGCTGGCCGCCGCCGCGGGCGCGGTGGTCGTGCCGATCGTCGCGGTCGAGAAGTGGTGGGCGCGCCGCGTCGGCACCGGGTAGCCCGATCCGGTGATCGGAGCGTCTTCAGCAGTTGCTAACGTTCGCAACTTCGAAGACCGCCAAGGCCGAGGGAGACGCCGTGAGCACGCCGCTGCACCAGCTCAAGGCCGAGTTCTTCAAAACGCTCGGCCACCCGGTGCGGATCCGGGTGCTCGAGCTGCTCAGCGTCCGGGAGCACGCCGTGTCGGAGCTGCTCAAGGAGATCGAGATCGAGCCGGCGAACCTCTCGCAGCAGCTGGCGGTGCTGCGCCGCGCGGGTCTGGTGACCGCGCGCCGGGAAGGGACGTCGATGTACTACGCGCTGACCAGCCCGCAGGTCTCGGAGCTGCTGGCGGTGGCCCGGTCGATCCTCACCGGTGTCCTGTCCGGCCAGCTCGAGCTGCTCGACGAGAGGACCTCGTCGTGATCGGGCTCTGGCGGAAGATCCGGCGGACCGGGCGGGTCGCCGAGCCCGCGCCGCCCGCGCCGGAGGCCGGCCCGGCCGCCCCGGCGCTTTCCGGTTCGGTGCAGATCCGGCACGTCGACGCCGGGTCGTGCAACGGGTGCGAGGTGGAGATCGGGTCGGCCTTCGGGCCGGTCCACGACGCCGAGCGCTACGGGGCGCGGCTGGTCGCCTCGCCGCGGCACGCCGACGCGCTGATCGTCACCGGGCCCGTCACGCGCAACATGGCCGAGCCGCTGCGGCGGACCTACGAGGCCGTGCCGCGGCCCCGGGTCGTGGTCGCGGTGGGCGACTGCGCCCGCAACTGCGGGGTGTTCGCCGGCGCCTACGGTGTGGTCGGGCCGGTCTCCGAGATCGTCCCGGTGGACGCGGAGGTCGCCGGGTGCCCGCCCCGGCCGGAGGCCATCGTCGCGGCGCTGAGGGGCCTGACCGGCCGATGAACGTCACAGGGGTTGCCCTCGTCGCGGCGCTCGTCGCCGGGTTCGGCGGGGGCGTGGCGGGCCTCGTCGTGCCGCGCACGGTCCGGCCCGTGGTGGTGGGCGCGTGCGTCGCCGCGGCCGGTGCGCTCGCCACCCTCGCCGGGGTGGCGGCGATGGCGGGCGTCGCCTGGTCGGCGGCGTTGCCCTGGCTGCTGCCGCTCACCGGCGTCGAGCTCGCGGTGGACCCGCTCGGCGGGGTGTTCCTCGCCGTCACCGGCGCGGTCGCGGTGGCGGCGGGCGTGTACGGGATCGGCTACGCCCGCGGCGGGCTCGACGGGCGCGCCGTGCAGGCGGCCCTGCCGGTGTTCGTCGCATCGCTGCTGCTCGTCCCGGCCGCGGGCAGCATCGGCACGCTGCTCGTGTGCTGGGAGCTGATGGCGCTCGCGTCGCTGCTGCTGGTGCTCGCCGAGCACGGCAAGCGCGCCGAGGTGGCCTCGGCGGGCCGCTGGTACGCGGTGATGACCCACCTCGGGTTCGTGGCGATCCTCGTCGGGCTCCTGGTGCTGGCCGGCGCGACCGGCGACGGCTCGTTCGCGGCCGTGCGGGAGCAGGCCCGGGCGCCCGAGACGGCCGGGCTGGTGTTCGTCTGCTGCCTGGTCGGGTTCGGCTCCAAGGCGGGCGTGCTGCCCCTGCACGCGTGGCTGCCGCGGGCGCACCCCGAGGCGCCCAGCCACGTGTCGGCGCTGATGTCGGCGGCGATGGTCAACCTCGGCGTGTACGGGATCCTGCGCGTGGGGTTCGACCTGCTCGGCGGCGGCGCGCCGTGGTGGTGGCTCGCCGTGCTGGTGCTCGGCGCCGCGTCCGCGGTGTACGGCATCCTGCAGGCCGCGGTGGGCAGCGACCTCAAGCGGCTGCTGGGCTACTCCACCACCGAGAACATGGGGCTGGTGCTGGTCGGCGTCGGCGCGGGCGGCATGTTCGCCGCGAGCGGCGACGCCGTGCTCGCCGCGCTGGCGCTCACCGCCGCGCTGCTGCACGTGGTGGCGCACGCCGCGTTCAAGACGCTGCTGTTCCTCGCGGCGGGCTCGGTGCTGCACGGCACCGGCCTGCGCGACCTCGACGCCATGGGCGGGCTGCGCCCGGTCATGCCGTTCACGACGGTGGCGTTCGGGCTGGGCGCGCTGACGGCGTCGGCGCTGCCACCCGGCGCGGCGTTCGTCAGCGAGTGGGTGCTCTTGCAGGCGCTCGTCCACGGCGCGGGCAGCGGCACGGTGGTGGCGTCGTCGATCGTGCTGCCGGTGGCGGTGGGCGCGGTGGCGCTCACCGCGGGGCTCGCCGTCGCGACGTTCGTCAAGGCCTTCGGGGTGGGCTTCCTCGCCCGGCCGCGCAGCGCCGCCGCCGCGGAGGCGCACGAGAGCCCGCCGACCATGCTGGCCGGGATGGCGCTGGCCGGGCTCGCCTGCGTCGGGCTCGCGGTCCTGCCCACCGTCGTCCTCCCGGCCGTGGCGGGCGTCGCGGGCGGGGTGACCGGTTCGGGCCCCGCGGTGACCGGCGCGGTGACGATCCAGCTCACGGGCGTGTCGGGGACGATGTCACCGCTGCTGCTGGTCGCCGCGCTCGCCGTCGCGACCGCGCTCGTCGCCGCGGTCGTCTCCCGGCGGTCCGCCCGGCGGGCGCGGCTGTGGGACTGCGGCGGCGGGCCCATGTCGGCCCGCATGGAGTACACCGCCACCTCGTTCGCCGAGCCGCTGCAGCGCGTGTTCGACAACGTGCTCGCCCCCGACCAGGACGTCGACGTGACCCACTACGAGGAGTCCCGCTACCTCGTGCGGGCGGTGGCCTACCGGCGCACCCTGCGTGACCGGGTCGAGCACCGCCTCTACGAGCCCGTGCTCGCCGCGGTGCGCGGATGGGGCCGGGCCGGGCGCAGGCTCGCCGACGGCAGCGTGCACCGCTACCTGACCTACGGGTTCGCCACGCTGTGCGGCCTGCTCGTGCTGATGGTGGTGACCCGGTGAGCGCGCTCGGGCTGGTGGGCGGCCTGCTGCAGGCCGTCCTGGTCGTCGGCGGGGCCCCGCTGCTGCTCGGGATGATGCGGCAGGTCCGGGCCCGGCTGGAGGGCCGCGCGGGCCCCGGGATCGCCCAGCCGTGGCGGGACCTGCGCAAGCAGCTGCGCAAGGAGACCATCACCCCGCGCGGCACGAGCGAGATGTTCCGGGTCGCGCCGGTGCTGATGGTGGCGATGACGCTGGTGGTCGCGGTCGTCGTGCCCTTCGTCGGCACCGCGTCGGCGCTGCCCGCCGTCGCCGACCTGATCGTCGTGGTGGCCCTGCTCGCGCACGGCAGCGTCGCGATCGCCCTGGCCGGGCTGGACACCGGGACCGCGTTCGGCGGGATGGGCGCGAGCCGCGAGGTCACGATCCTCGCCCTCGTCGAGCCCACCGCGCTGGTGGCGATCTTCGCGCTGTCGGTGCGGGTCGGCTCGACGAGCCTGCCGGAGATCGTGGGCTCCACGCTCGACGACCCGGCGCGGGTGGTGTCCCCGGCGAGCCTGCTGGCCGCGGTCGCGCTCGCGATGGTGATCATCGCCGAGACCGGGCGGCTGCCGGTGGACAACCCGTCGACGCACCTGGAGCTGACCATGGTGCACGAGGCGATGGTGCTGGAGTACGCCGGACCGCGGCTCGCGCTCGTCGAGCTCGGCACGGCCATGCGGCTCACGGTGTACCTCGGCCTGCTGGCCAACCTGTTCGTGCCGTGGGGGGTGGCCACCGAACCCGGCGTGCCGGCGCTGCTGGTCGGCGCGGTCGCCTTCGCGGTGAAGGTCGGGGCGCTCGGCGCCGCGCTGGCCTGCGCCGAGGTGTTCCTGGCCAAGCTGCGGCTGTTCCGCGTGCCCGAGCTCCTGGCCGGCTCGTTCCTGCTCGCGGTGCTCGCCGTCACCGCGGCCTACGTCCTGGGGTGAGTGGTGCACGCGATCCAGTTGCTCAACCTCGCCGCCGGCGCCCTGCTGCTCACGGCCGTGCTCGTGCTGTGGCGGCGCGAGCTGCCGGTCATCGTGCGGGTCTTCGCGGTCCAGGGCGTCGCGCTCGCGGCGCTGGTCGCCGCGCTGGCCCGGGAGGAGGGCTCGGCCGAGCTGGCGGCGGTGGCCGTCGGGTGCCTCGTGCTGCGCGGCGCGGTGCTGCCGTGGCTGCTGCGCCGCGCCCTCGCCGGCGCCGGCGAGGTGCAGCGCGAGACCCGGCCCGTCATCAACGTCGCCACGTCGCTGCTCGCGGCCGCCGCGCTCACGCTGCTCGCGCTCGCCGTGTCGCGGCCGCTGGTGGATCTCGCGCCGACGCCGGCGTCGCGGGCGGTCCCGTTCGCGATCGCCGTGGTCCTGATCGGGTTCCTCGTGCTGGTGACGCGCCGGCACGCGGTGTCGCAGCTGGTCGGGTTCCTGTTGATGGACAACGGCATCACGGCGGTCGGCTTCCTCACCACCTCGGGCATCGGGCTGGTCGTCGAGATCGGGGTGGCGCTGGACGTCCTGCTCGTCGTGCTCGTGCTGCAGGTGCTCACCGGCCGGATGCGGGAGGCGTTCGGCGACACCGACCTCGACGAGCTGCGGGAGCTGCACGACTGATGGAGACCCTGCTGGTGGTGGCGCCGTTCGCGGTACCCGCGCTCGGCGCCCTCGGCTACGCCGCCGCCGGATGGCGGCGCGCGACGGCGGGCCTGGCCGCGGTGGCGGCGGTGCTGTCGCTGCTCGCGGCGGCGCTGCTCGCCCGGGAGGTGGTGGTCCGGGGGCCGCTCGAGGCCGGGCCGCTGCTGCGCGCCGACGCGGTGAGCGCGTTCATGCTGATCGCGATCGCCGCGGTGGCGGTGCTGGTCGCGCTGGCCACGCCCGCGCACCTCGCGACCGAGCTCGCGGCCGGGCGGATCGAGCCGCGCACGGCCACCCGCCACGTCGTGCTCGTGCAGGCCTTCCTCGCGGCGATGGCGCTCGCGGTGCTGGCCGCCGACCTGGGCGTGCTGTGGGTCGCCGTCGAGGGCACCACGATCGTCACCGCGTTCCTGGTCGGGCAGCGGCGCACGCGCGCGGCGGTGGAGGCGGCCTGGAAGTACGTGGTGATCTGCTCGGCCGGGATCGCGCTGGCGCTGCTCGGCATCGTCGTGCTCAACCACGCCTCCGCCCACTCCGGCACCGGCGCGGGGCTGGACTGGGCGGCGCTCGCGGTCGCGGCGCCCCAGCTCGACCCGGGCGTCACCCGCATCGCGGTCGTGCTGCTGGTCGTCGGGTTCGGGGCGAAGGCGGGGCTCGCGCCGCTGCACGCGTGGCTGCCCGACGCCCACAGCCAGGCGCCCGCCCCGGTGTCGGCGCTGATGTCCGGCGTGCTGCTGTCGGTCGCCTTCTACGCGGTCCTGCGGGTCAAGGTCGTCTCCGACGCCGTGCTCGGCCCCGGGTTCGCCCGCGCGCTGCTGCTCGCGGCCGCGCTCGCGTCGCTGGTGATCGCGGCGTCGCTGCTGATCGCGCAGCGCGACTACAAGCGGATGCTGGCCTACTCCAGCATCGAGCACATGGGCCTGCTCGCCCTCGGCGCCGCCGTGGGCGGGCCGCTCGCCACCGCCGCCGTGCTGCTGCACGTCCTCGGCCACGGCCTGGCCAAGAGCGTGCTGTTCCTCGGCGCGGGACGCGTCCTGCAGCTCACCGGCACCAGCCGCATCGCCGACGTCAGGGGCCTCGCCGCGGGCCAGCCCGTCCTCGCCGGGAGCATCGGGCTCGGCGTGCTCGCGCTGATCGGGCTGCCGCCGTTCAGCCTGTTCGCGAGCGAGCTCGGCATCGCCCGCGCCGGCTTCGGGTCCGGCACGGGCTGGGCGGTCGCCGCCGCGCTCCTGCTCGTCGTGGTGATCGGCGCCGCGCTGGTCAACCACACCAGCCGGATGGTGCTCGGGCCCCGGCGCGAGGGCCCGGGCGCGGCCCCCGCGCCGCAGCCGCTGCCCCGCGCCACCGCGGTCGCGCTGGTCGCGGGCCTCGCGGCCTGCGTCGCGCTGGGCCTGACCACCGGCCCGCTGACCGGCCTGCTCGCCGCGGCCGCCGAGATCCTCACCGGAGCGCCATGACCGCCGTGACCCCCCACCCCACCCTGCGCCCGAACGAGCTGCCCGACCGCGCGGCCGAGCTCCTGGAGGGCGGCGCCCGGCTCGCGCTCGTCGCGGGCCACGACGACCGGCCCGCGGGCGGCGGGCTGCGCGCGGTGTACCTGTTCACCGGCCCGGACGTCGGTGCGCGCACCGAGCTGCACGTCCCGGTCGACCCCGACGAGCCGCATCTGCCGAGCCTCGCCGGGCTGTCGTTCCCGGCCGGGCGGTTCGAGCGCGAGATGCGCGACCTGTTCGGGATCGTGCCCGTCGGGCACCCGCTGCCGCGGCGGCTCGTGCGCCACTTCCACTGGCCGCGCGGCTGGTTCCCGATGCTCTCCGACGCCGGGGCGCCGCCGGAGTTCGGCGACGTCGACGGCCCGTTCCCGTTCCGGGAGGTCGAGGGCGCCGGCGTGTACGAGATCCCGGTCGGCCCGGTGCACGCCGGCATGATCGGGCCGGGCCACTTCCGGTTCTCGGTGGTCGGGGAGACCATCCTCAAGCTCAAGGCCCGGCTGTGGTTCGTCCACCGCGGGCTGGAGAAGCTCGTGGAGGGCCGGTTGCCCGCCGACGCCCTCCCGGTGGCCGAGCGGGTCAGCGGCGACACCACGGTCGGCCACGCGCTGGCGTTCTGCCAGGCCGTCGAGGACGCCACCGGGATCGCCGTCGACGAGGACGTCCGCAGGCTGCGGATGGTCGTGCTCGAGCTGGAGCGGCTCTACAACCACGTCGCCGACATCGGGGCGCTGTGCAACGACGTCGGCCACGGCGTGCTCAACGCGCACGCGCTGCGCATCCGCGAGCGGTTGCTGCGGCTGAACGACCAGGTCACCGGCCACCGGCTGCTGCGCGGCGCGGTCGGGATCGGCACGGCCACCGTGCTGCGGCTGCCCGACCCCGACGAGCTCGTCGACATCGCCCGCGACGTCGACGAGGTCGTCACCCTCGCGCTGGACCACAGCGTGGTCCGCGACCGCTTCGCCGGTACCGCCGTGCTCACCCGCGAGCAGGCCGCCGACCTCGGCACGCTCGGCTACGTCGCCCGCGCGAGCGGGCTGCAGGTCGACGCCCGCCACGACCACCCGACGCTCTCCGCGGCGTTCTCCCGGCCGGAGCACCGCCACACCGGCGGGGACGTGCTCGCCCGCTTCAGCGTCCGCGCCGAGGAGGTCGCCGCGTCCGTCGACATGATCGCCGCGCTGGTCTCCCACCTCGGTGGCGTGCCGGCCGGCCGCCGGCCGGAGGCGGGTAGCGGTGCGGCCGGTTCGGGCGTCGGGATCGTCGAGGGGTGGCGCGGCACGATCGTGCACCGCGTCGAGCTGGCCGTGGACGGCACGGTCGCGCGGCTCAAGGTCGTCGACCCCAGCTTCTTCAACTGGCCCGCGCTGCCGGTGGCGCTCGCCGACACGATCGTCCCGGACTTCCCGCTGGTCAACAAGAGCTTCAACCTGTCCTACGCGGGCAACGACCTCTGAGGCGGGTCCGCGGCGAGGGACCGGACGAGGTCGGCGGCGGTCACGATGCCGACCAGGCCGCGCCGGCCGATCACGAGCACGACGTCCGTGCCCGCGCTCGTCATGCAGCGGGCCGCGTCGGAGCGGCGGGCGCGTTCGTCCACCGACGTCACCGGCCGGACCAGCCGGCCGACCGGCGTCGCGGCCCGGTCGGCGGGCGCGGAGCGGCCGCTCGCGAGGTGGCGGAGCACGTCGGTCTCCCGGAGCACGGCGCGGCACCGGTTGCCGTAGAAGACCGGCAGGTGGTGCACGTCGGCCGACGCCATGAGCGCGAGCGCGGTCGAGACCGACGCGTCCGGGGTGATGGCGACGATGTGGCGGCTCATCACCGACCTGATGGGCGGGTCGTCGTCGCGGGTCTCGGGTGGCGCCGCGAGGCGCTCGGGGCCGGTGCTCATGACTGTCACTCCCTCGTGCGTCGGGCTCGAGGGTCGCCTCCACGCGGTCAGCCGGGCAGGGGCGCAGGGCCCGCGGCCGCGAGGCCGGAGGTCACCGGGCGAGATTCGGGGTCGAGCCGGACCTCCTGCAGGCCGGGGGTCTGCTCGGGGCGGTGCGTCACGACCAGCGCGGTGCGCCCCGCGGTGGCCGTGAGCAGTTCGGCGGCGAGCGCGTCGGCGGTCGCCGGGTCGAGGTGGGCGGTGGGCTCGTCGAACAGCAGCACCGGCCGGTCCGCGAGCAGCGCCCTGGCCACCCCGATCCGCTGGCGCTCCCCGCCGGAGACCGTCCCGCCGTGCTCGCCCACGTGCGTGTCGAGGCCGTCGGGGAGCGCGTCGTACCACGCGCCGAGCCGGGCCCGGCGCAGCGCCCGGACCAGCTCGTCGTCGTCGGCGTCCGGCGCGGCGAGCTGGAGGTTGGCCCGCAGGGTGGAGTCGAACAGGTGCGTCCACGACCCGCACCAGGCGATGCCGGCGCGGACGTCGTCGCCCGAGAGCTCGCGCGCGTCGCGGTGGTCGGCGAGGATGCGTCCTGCGCTCGGGGCGACGGTGCGCAGCAGCGCCGCGACCACGGTGGACTTGCCGGACCCGGACGGCCCGGTGAGCGCGATCCGGGTGCCCGGGGTCAGGTCGAGGTCGACGCCGCGGACGGCGTCCTCGGCCGCCCCCGGCCAGCGGACGGCGAGGTCCTCGGTGGCCAGCGCCGACGGCGGCGCGACGGGCACGGGGGAGGCCGGGTCGGGCACGGACGGCGGGCGCTGCTCGAGCGCGCGCAGCCGAGCCGCGGCGGGGACGGCCGACAGCAGGCGGACCGCGGCGTCGGGGAGGGCCGCGACGACCTCGGCGAGGGCCAGCGGGGTGAGCGCCAGCACGGCGACCGCCTGGCCGGGCAGCGACCCCGCCCGCAGCGCGGCGACCCCGACCGCGAGTGCGACCACCGCCGTCGCGCCGATCGCGAGCTCGGCGACGCCGCTGCCCAGCCCTCGCGCGGTCGCCGCACGGCGCAGCAGCGCCGTCAGCCGCGCGTCGGCCGCGGCCAGGCCGGCCCGGTACCGCTGCGCGGCGCCGAAAACGATCAGGTCGGGCGCCGCGTCGAGGAGCTCGACCGCCCGCGCCACGACGTCGCCGCGCGCCGCCGCCGTGCACCGTTCGCTGCGGTGCACGGCCCACGCGGTGGCGGCCGGGGCGCCGACCCCGGCGAGCGCCAGCCCGAGCGCGACCACGAGCCCCGCCCCCGGGTGCAGGAGCGTGAACCCGACGACGGTGCCGAGCCCCACGCAGGCCGCGGCTGCGGCCGGGACCACGACCCGCACGAGCAGGTCCTGCTGGGCGTCGACGTCGCCGATGAGGCGGGAGAGCAGCTCGCCGCGGCGTTGGCGGGCCGTCACGGCGGGCCCGAGCCGGACAAGGGCCTTCCAGATCCGCACCCGCAGCTCGCTCGAGGCCCGCAGCGCGGCGTCGTGGGAGGCGAGGCGCTCGGCGTAGCGCAGCACGCCCTTGCCGATGCCGAACGTGCGCACCGCGACGATCGCGACCAGCAGCGCGAGCACCGGCGGGTGCAGCGCGGCGGCGGAGATCAGCCAGGCCGAGGTGGCGGTGAGCGCGACGCCGCAGCCGAGCGCCAACGCGCCCAGCAGCACGGCGAGGCCGAGGCGGTGCCACACCGGTCGGGCGGTGGCGAGCGACCAGCGCAGCGGGCCGAGGGCCGCGTGGTCCGCGCTCGTCGCGGGCGGAGGTGCCGGCGGAGATGCCGGCGCGGCCGCCCGAACCGTGACCGGCTCCGCGTCGGCCGGCCGGGCGTCGTCGGGCTGTCGCCGGGTGGGGACCGGGGTCAGGTCGAGCACCCGGTCGCAGTGCACCAGCACCGCGTCGCGGTGGCTGACGATCACGGCGGTGCGCCCGGCGAGCACGCGGGGCAGCGCGTCGACGATCGCGGCCTCGGTGGCGGCGTCGACGCCCTCGGTCGGCTCGTCGAGCAGCAGCAGCGGCCGGTCGGCGAGCACGGCCCTGGCCAGCGCGATCCGGCGGCGCTGTCCGGTGGACAGCCCCGTGCCGTCCTCGCCGACGCGGGCGTCGAGCGGGACGTCGAGCGCGGCGGTCCGCGCCGCCGCGGCCACCCGGTCCGGTGGTGCGTCGGGGTCGGCGAGGCGGATGTTGTCGGCGACGGTGCCGGTGAGCAGGACGGGGTGCTGCGGGACCCAGGCCACCCGGCGCCGCCAGTCGTCGGGGTCGATGTCGGTGAGGTCGACGCCGCCGACGGTGATCCGCCCGGCGTCGGGGGTGCGCAGCCCGAGCAGCAGGTCGAGCAGCGTCGACTTGCCCGCCCCGCTGCGCCCGCGGACGCCGAGCACCGTGCCGGGCGGCAGGACGAGGCCGAACCGGTCGAGCACGGGGCCGCCGCGCCCGTCGACGCGGACGCGGTGCAGGGCGATCGGCTCCCGGGAGGGGTCAGGGGCGGGGACGCGGGCCCCACCCCCGGCCGCGGGCGTCTCCAGCACGGCGAAGACCTCGTTCGCCGCGGCGAGGCCCTCCGCGGAGTCGTGGAACCGGGCCCCGACCGCGCGCAGCGGGAGGTAGACCTCGGGGGCGAGCACGAGCACGAGCAGCGCCGTGGCGAGGTCGAGCCGGCCCTCGACCAGCCGCAGCCCGATCGAGACGGCGACCAGGGCCACCGACAGCGTGGCGAGCAGCTCCAGCGCGAGCGCGGACAGGAAAGCGACCCGCAGGGTGCGCATGGTGGCGCGGCGGTAGGAGTTCGCGAGCTCCCGCAGCCGCGACTCCTGCCGCCCCGCCCGGCCGAAGCAGACCAGCACCTCGAGGCCGGCGACGAGGTCGAGGAAGTGGTGGCCCAGCACGGCCAGCGCCCGGTACTGCCGCTTCGTCGAGCGCTCGGTGTGCAGCCCGATGAGGATCATGAACAGCGGGATGAGCGGCACCGTGACCGCGATGACCAGCCCGGAGACCCAGTCCGCGACGAGGATCCGCCCGGCGACCACCGCGGGCACGACCGCGGCGACCAGCAGCGCGGGCAGGTAGCGGCCGAAGTAGCCGTCGAGGCCGTCGAGGCCGCGGGTGGCGGTGGTCGCGAGCTCGCCGCGCGGCGGCAGGTCGCGGTGGCGCGGCCCGAGCCGCAGCACGTGCTCGACGAACCGCGCCCGCAGCTCGCCGATCACCGCCGCGGCCGCCCGGTGCGCGGCGGCCTCGCCCGCCCACGCGAGCACGGCGCGCCCCGCGACCACGGCGAGCAGCCCCGCGAGCAGCGGGGTCAGGTCCGCGAGCGTCGCGCCGCCGAGGAACGCCGCCGTGATGCCGTCCGCGAGCAGCTGCGCCTGGGCGAGCACGAGCACGGCGGTGGCGATCGCGACCGCGGCGGCCAGCCCGACGTAGCGCCGGGCCGCCGCCGCGTGCCGCAGGAGCCGCGGGTCGAGCGGCTTCATCGCGCCGTCGCGGGCACACCCGACGACGCCGGGATGTCCGACGGCCGGATCCGGCGCCGGAACACCCAGAACGTCCACCCCTGGTAGGCGAGCACGATCGGGGTGAACACGGCGGCCACCCACGTCATGATCGTCAACGTGTACGGGGTGGAGGCGGCGTTCGTCGTGGTCAGGCTGTAGGCGGGGTCGATCGTCGACGGCAGCACGTCGGGGTAGAGCGAGCCGAACAGGGTGACGGTCACCGCGACGATCGCGACCGCGGTGAGCGCGAACGCCCACCCGTCGCGGCGGTTCACCAGCCACAGCCCGCCGGCGAGCGCCGCGGCGGCCACCGCGACGGCGCCGACCGTCCAGCCCGCGCCGTGCGCGAGCTCGGTCCAGACGAGGAACGCGCCGCCCACGACGAGGGCGAGCAGGCCGCCGCGGCGGGCGACGTCCACCGCGCGCTCCCGGACCGGGCCCTCGGTCTTCAGCGCGAGGAACACCGCGCCGTGCAGGCCGAACAGCGCCACCGTGGCCAGCCCGCCGAGCAGCGCGTACGGGTTGAGCAGCGTGAGCAGCGTGCCGGTGTAGGCGTGCTGCGCGTCCAGCGGGACGCCCCGCACGATGTTCGCGAACGCCACGCCCCACAGCAGGGCGGGGACGAGCGAGCCGAAGACGATCGCGCGGTCCCAGTTGCGCCGCCACCGCTCGCTGTCGATCTTGCCGCGGAACTCGAACGCCACCCCGCGCAGGATCAGCGCGAGGAGGATCAGCAGCAGGGCGAGGTAGAACCCGGAGAACAGGCTCGCGTACCACTCGGGGAAGGCGGCGAAGGTGGCGCCGCCCGCGACGATGAGCCACACCTCGTTGCCGTCCCAGACCGGGCCGATCGTGTTGATCGCGACCCGACGGTCGTTGTCGGTGCGGCCCACGACGGGCAGCAGCATGCCGACCCCGAAGTCGAACCCCTCCAGGACGAAGTAGCCGGTCCACAGGACGGCGATGAGCAGGAACCAGATGTCGGTGAGTGCCATTGGGGTGCGTCCTCGTGACTCAGTAGTAGGTCGTGGCGAGTGCGCTCGGCACGCCGGCCGTCTCGTCCTCGCCCTCGGCGGCCGGCGCCGGGGGTGGGACCTCGGCGGCGTAGCGGACCATCAGGAGGCCGTCGATCACCGCCAGCACGCCGTAGAGCAGCGTGAACACGATCAGCGAGGTGAGCACGCTCGCCGTCCCGACCTCGGGGGAGACGCCGTCCGCGGTCCGCAGCACCTCGAACACCAGCCACGGCTGGCGGCCCATCTCGGTGAAGATCCAGCCGACGCTGTTGGCGGCGAACGGGGTCACGAGGGTGAGCAGGGCCGCGCGGTAGAACCACCGCGGCACGGGCCCGCGCGCACGGCGGCGGGTGAACCACAGCCCGGCGGCGGCGACCAGCCCGGCCAGCAGCCCGAACCCGATCATCAGCCGGAACGTCCAGTACGTGACCGGGATCATCGGCCGGTAGTCGCCGGGGCCGTGGGCCCGCTCGGCCGCGGCCTGCAGGTCGTTGATGCCCTCGACCTCGCCGTCGAACGTGCCGGTCGCCATGAACGACAGCACCCCCGGCACCCGGATGCTGAACAGCTCCTGCGACCCGTCCAGCGTGCCGATGGTGAACAGCGAGAACGACGCGGGTGCCGAGGTCTCGTAGAGCGCCTCGGCGGCGGCCATCTTCATCGGCTGCTGCTCGGTCATCAGCCGGGCCTGCAGGTCGCCGGTGACGACGGTGCCCAGCGCCGCGATCAGCGTGACGACCAGCCCGATCCGGATCGACGGGCGCATGACGTCGACGTGGCGCTCCTTCGCGAGGTGCCACGCGCTGATCGCCAGCACGAACACGCCGCCGGTCACGAAGCAGGCCGCGATCGTGTGCAGGAAGGCGCCGACCGCGGTGGAGTTGGTGAGCACCGCGCCGAAGTCGGTGAGCTCGGCGCGCCCGGTGGCCTCGTTGACCACGTAGCCGACCGGGTGCTGCATCCACGAGTTCGCGGCCAGGATGAAGTAGGCCGAGAGCATCGTGCCGATCGAGACGAGCCAGATGCAGGCCAGGTGCACCTTCTGCGGCAGCTTGTCCCACCCGAAGATCCACAGGCCGAGGAACGTCGACTCCAGGAAGAACGCGAGCAGCCCCTCGATGGCGAGCGGCGCGCCGAAGATGTCGCCGACGAACCGGCTGTACTCGCTCCAGTTCATCCCGAACTGGAACTCCTGCACGATGCCGGTCACCACGCCCATGGCGAAGTTGATCAGGAAGAGCTTCCCCCAGAACTTCGTCATGCGCAGGTAGCGCTCGTCGCCCCGGCGCACCCACACCGTCTGCATCCCCGCGACGAGCGCGGAGAGCCCGATCGTCAACGGGACGAACAGGAAGTGGTACAGGGTGGTGACCGCGAACTGCCACCGGGCGAGGTCGAGGTTCATGACCCCGAGGGTCACGGGCCCGGACCGATCTTCGGCAGGGTCTCCGGATGGGCGCCTTCGAGGTCACGGGTCCCGATGGGCCCGGGACCTTCGCCCGGGCCGACCCGGTCCGACCGGCCCGGATCGGGTCGAACGGCCCCCGCAGCGGAGGCCGGGCGCACCTGCCCGAACCGGCCGCTACCGGGGGAGTGTCGAGGCATGGAGACACACAGCGGGCGGACCGTCGTGGCCGGTGTCGACGGGTCGGAGACCGCCCTGCGCGCGGTGCGCTGGGCCGCGGCGGAGGCCGCCCGGCGCCGCGTCCCCTTGCGCGTCGTGATCGCGTTCGAGTGGACGCACAACCACCCGATCGGCAGGGTCAACCTCGGCGCGAGCTACCGGGAGATCATGCTGAACCAGGCGCGCCGCCACCTCGCCGACGCCGCTGCCGCCGCCGAGGAGGCGGTCGGGGGCCTCGAGGTGGAGCAGCAGCTCGTGGTCGGCTACCCGATCCCCGTGCTCGCCGCCGAGTCCGAGCGCGCCCAGCTCGTGGTGATCGGCGACCGCGGCCTCGGCGGTGTGTCGGGCCTCCTGCTGGGCTCGGTCGCCGCCGGGCTCGGCACGCACGCGAAGTCCCCGCTGGTCGTCGTCCGCGGCGAGCAGGACCCCGAACCCGCCGCCCCGATCGTCGTCGGCGTGGACGGCTCACCCCTCAGCGACCCCGCGCTCGGGTTCGCGTACGAGGCGGCCGCGGCCCGCGGCGTCTCCCTGATCGCGCTGCACGCCTGGCGCGACGTCGTGAGCGAGATCGACGTGGCCCCGCTCCTCGACCGCGACGCCATCGAGTCCGAGGAGGCGGAGGTGCTGGCCGAGCGCCTCGCCGGCTGGGGCGAGAAGTACCCCGACGTTCCGGTGCAGCGCGTCGTCACCCGGCAACGCCCCGCCCAGGCGCTGGTGGAGCAGTCCCGCCGCGCCCAGCTCGTCGTGGTCGGCTCGCGCGGCCGCGGCGCCTTCGCCGGCCTGGCGCTCGGCTCGGTGAGCCACGCCGTGCTGTACCGCGCGCACTGCCCGGTCGCGATCGTGCGCGTCGACGCCGGGGGTGAGGACCGATGAACGGCGTCGGGGCGGCGGTCGTCGGGCTCGTCCTCGCGCTCGCCGTCATGGCGTTCTCGGCTGTCGCGGTGGTCGTGCTGGCGGTGGCCGCTGCCATCGGTGGGGTGGTGTGGCGGGCGTTCGGTCGGTGAGCCGCAGCGCAGCGCTTCGCACACCTCGATCCCGCTCTTTCGGGTTGGAACCCGGCTTTCCACGCAGCCGCTGGGATCCGCGTCGACAGCAGGAGCAGGCCGAGGACGTGGTCCACGTCGAGGCTGTCGCCCTGCCGTGTCGAGCTGATCGTCTGTGGCTGATGTGCAGGCCGGCGCCGTGTGCATCTCCACCAGGCTCTCCGCCTTCCCGGTGAGCGGCTCGGCGCCGGGAACGGGTGTTCCGTCGGGGCGCCGGAACACCCACTCCCCGCGGTCGATTTCGTCGCCGTGATCAGGTTGTCGACATCGGTCGTACCGCCCAGCTCCCACGGGATGATGTGGTGCGGGTTCCGATACGGGGTGTGTGAACACCCGGGGAATCGGCGCCGTTCTCCATCCCGCGCGGTCAGCGCCCGCACCTGGGCGTCGGGGGCGAAGCGGCGGGAGCGGCCGAGGTACCTGCGGTTGCCGGCCCGGTCGTCGAGCAGGAGCTGGACCTTCGCATCGCAGGCGAGTCGTCGCGCGGTGGTGGGGGGCCGGCGCGGAGCCGTTGTCTGGGCGGGCGGCGCCGGTGGAGGCGTCGACGTGCACGAGCACCTCGGCGTTGCCGCGCTCGACCACCGTCGCGTCCTCGGTGCGACCGCTCGCCGCGGAGGTCGGCCCGCTGGGCATCCGGGTGGTCGTGGTCGAGCCCGGGGCGTTCCGCACCGCGTTCTCCGGGCCGTCGCTCGTGCAGAGCGCGCGGATCGCCGACTACGACGACACGGTCGGGCCCACCCGCGAGATGATCACCGGGCTGGACGGCGTGCAGCCGGGCGACCCCGCGCTCGCCGCCGCGGCGATCCTCGCCGCGCTCGACGCGGAGCGCCCCCCGTTGCGGCTCCCGCTCGGTGCGGACGCGGTCGACGGGATCCTCGGCCACCTCGAGTCCGTCCGGGCCGAGGTCCGGGAATGGCAGGACGTGGCGCGGGCGACGGCCTTCCCGCCGGTGGCCGAGCCGGCGTCGCAATAGGCGACACAAATCCGTCCGATCGAACCGTTGACAACAACCTTTCGCGCTGCCAGGCTGTATCAGCCTTCCTGATACAGGCGCGAGGTCGGGCGTACCTCGGGCTGCCGGTGTCGGCTCGTCCCGGAGGTGCACATGGGTGTGCGCAGCGCGCAGGGTGTGTCTCGGCGCCTCGCCGAGTTCGTCGCGGGCACCGCCGAGGCGCGGGTGCCCGAGGCCGCGAAGGCGGCCGCGGCCCGCTCCCTGCTCGACGCCGTCGGCGTGTCGCTGGCGGCGACCGGGCTCGGCGAGGGCACCGCGGCGTTCACCGACCTGGTCCGCGCGGAGGCCGGCCGCGGCGTGAGCACGCTGCTGTGGGACCGCACCCGGGCGCCCGCGGCCGCCGCTGCCCTCGCCAACGGGGCGCTCGCGCACGCCCTGGACTTCGAGGATGCGGTGGACGGGCTTCCGGTCCACCCGAACGCGCAGGTCGTCCCCGCGGCGCTGGCGCTCGCCGAGGAGCACGACGCCTGCGGGGCGGCGCTGCTGGCGAGCGTGGCCATCGGCAGCGACGTCGCCTGCCGGGTCGCCGCCGTCGCCGGCGAGCGCATGGCCGAGCGGGGCTGGTACCCACCGCCCCTCGCCGGTGCGATCGGGGCGACGGTGGCGGGCGCGTTCCTCGCCGGGCTCGCCGCCGACGAGGTGGTCGACGCGCTGTCGCTCGTCGTCTCCCAGGCCACGGCGAGCGGGGAGGTCAAGCACAGCCCGGACGGCGTGATCCGCGGGATCCGCGACGCCTTCGCCGCGCACGCCGCGGTGCGCGCGGTGCAGCTCGCCGGCCGCGGGGTGCGCGGGTTCGCCGCCCCGCTGGAAGGGGAGGCCGGCTTCCTCGCCGCCTACGCGGGAGCCGACGTCGACGCGGGCGCGCTGCTCGACGGCCTCGGGGAGGACTTCGGGGGGACCCGCGTGGCCTTCAAACCCTGGCCGAGCTGCCGCGGCACCCACGCGTTCATCGCCGCCGCGCTGCGGCTGCGCGCCGAGGCCGATCTGGCCGCGGTCGAGGCGATCGAGCTCGTCGGCGCGCCCGTGAACCGGATGCTCGCCGAGCCGCTCATGGCCAAGCGCGCCCCGCGCACCGCGATCGACGCGAAGTTCAGCCTCCCGTTCACGGTGGCGCTCGCCCTCGTCGACGGCGCCGTGGAGCTCGCCTCCTTCGCCCCCGACCGCCTGGGCCGGCCCGAGGTGCTCGCCGTGGCGCGGAAGGTGACCTTCCACCCCGAGCCGACGTGGGCCACCCCGGCCCGGATGACCTCCGGTCGGCTCACCCTCCGCTACGCCGACGGCCGGCAGCGGACGCTCGAGATCATCCGCCCGCCGGGCGGGCCGGACGCACCGATCAGCACGGGAGCGCTCGTGGCGAAGTTCGTCGACTGCGCCGCGCATGCGGCGCACCCGCCCGCCGACCCCGAGCACCTCGCCGCGCGGCTGCTGGACATCGGCTCCGCGCCGTCCGTTCGCGACCTGTTCGCACCCGCCACCGCGACGACCGGGAGCTGGTGACCATGCCCGTCGAAGTCCTGTTCGTCGGCGACCTGATGCTGTCCGCGCCCGAACCGGCGCGGTTCTTCGCCCCGTCGCGGGAGATCCTCACCGGCGCCGACATCGCGGTCGGCCACCTGGAGTGGCCGCACACCGAGCGGGGGCAGGTGTGCGTGGTCGACATCCCCGCCCCGGCGTGCCCGCCCGCCCACCTCGACGCCGTCGCGGACGCCGGGTTCGAGGTCCTCACGCTGGCCAGCAACCACATGTTCGACCAGGGCCCCTTCGGCGTCGCGGACACGGTCGCGGCGGTCCGCGCGCGCGGCATGCGGCCCGTCGGTGCGGGCGCGACCATCGAGGAGGCCCGCCGCCCCGCCGTCGTGGAACGGGACGGCATCACGTTCGGGTTCCTGAGCTACAACGCGGTCGGACCGCGCGAGTCGTGGGCCACCCCGGTCAAGGCGGGCGTCGCCCCGGTCCGCGTGATCAACCACTACGAGCTCGACGTCGCCTCGCCCGGCAGCGCGCCCGCGGAGTACACGAGCGTCGAGCCGGAGTCCGAGGAGGCGATGCGGGCCGACATCGCGGCCCTCGCCGCGGACGTCGACGTCGTCTGCGTGTCGCTGCACAAGGGGATGGGCTTCGTCCACGCGACGCTGGCCTGCTACGAGCGGCCGCTCGCGCGCGCCGCCGTCGAGGCGGGCGCCGACGTCGTGATCGGCCACCACGCGCACATCCTGCGCGGCGTCGAGGTGTACCGGGGCCGCCCGATCTTCCACGGGATCAACCACTTCGTGCCCGCCTACACCGCCGAGACCGACCCGCTCGGCGGGAAGCGGCCGCGGCCGAGCCGGGCCCCGAGCATCGGCTTCTTCACCCCCGACCCCGGGCGGGCGCCGTTCCCGTTCCCCCGGGACTCCCGGCACACGATGATCGCGCGGGTCGTCGTCGACGCCGGCGGGATCGTCGAGGCCGGCTTCATCCCCTGCCACCTCGACACCGACGCGGTCCCGGTGCCGGGCTCCGACGCGACCGTCGACTACGTCGAGCGCATCACCCGCGACGCCGGGCTCGCGGCCGGGTTCACCCGCCGCGGGCGGCACGTCACCTTCCTCGACCGCGCGACGACCGGGGAGCGCGCATGGGCATGATCGTTCTGCGGCGGCTGGCGTTCGCCGTCCCGCTGCTGTTCGCCGTCTCGCTGGTCACGTTCACGCTGATCGCGATCGCACCGGGCGACGCGGCCCGGGTGCTCGCCGGGCCGGAGGCGACGCCCGCCGAGTACGAGGAGCTGCGCCGGGAGCTCGGCCTCGACGCCCCCTTCCTGGTCCAGTACTGGAACTGGCTCTCCGGCGCGCTGCAGGGTGACCTCGGCACCTCCATCGTCAACGGCCAGGACGTCGCGCTGGCGCTCAACCAGCGGCTCGGGGTGACCTTGTCGATCGTGATCCCCGCCGTGGTGATCTCCTCGCTGCTCGGCGTCCTCATCGGCTGCATCAGCGCCCACCGCGGCGGGTGGCTCGGCCGGCTGGTCGATCTCGCGGCGGTGGTCGGCAACGCGCTGCCGACCTTCTGGATCGCGCTGATCCTCGTGACGCTGTTCGCGGTGACGATCCCGCTGTTCCCGGCGATCGGCTACGTCGGGCTCACCGAGTCACCGGCCGGCTGGGCGCGCTCGCTCGCGCTCCCGGTGCTCAGCATGGTGATCGGCGGCGTCGCGGGCACGGCCAAGCAGACCCGCGACGCCATGCTCAGCGGACTCGCGGCCGAGTACACGCTCGCGCACCGCGCCGACGGGGTGAGCGAGCTCGCCGTCGTCTACCGGCACACCCTGCGCAACTCGGCCGCGCCGATCCTCGCGATGGTCGGCCTGCACTTCGTCGGGGCGCTCGGTGGGACCGTGCTGGTGGAGACCATCTTCGGGCTGCCCGGGCTGGGCGGCCTCGCGGTGAGCGCCGCCGCCACCCACGACATCCCGACCCTCCAGGGCGTCGTCCTCTACTTCGCGGTGCTCGTCGTCCTGGTCAACCTCGTCCTCGACCTGACCTACCGCCGGATCAACCCGAAGGTGGCGCTGCGGTGAGAGCACCCACTCCGACCGAGGCGAGCGCGCCGGTCACCCCCGTCCCAGCCGCCGGTGAGGCGCCGCCCGCCGCGCCCGCCCGGCGCCCCGGCCTGCTGCGCCGATTCCTGCGCAAGCCGGGCGCGGTCGTCGCGGCGGCATTCCTCCTCCTCTTGACGCTCGCCTGCGTCGCGGCGCCCGTCGTCGCGCCCTACGGCGAGAGCGAGGCGATCCTCGCCGACGCCTCCTCCGGCCCGTCGGCCGCGCACTGGCTGGGCACCGACAACCTCGGCTACGACGTCTTCTCCCGGCTGCTGTACGGCGGTGCGAACACCCTCGGGCCCGCTGCGCTGTCGGTGCTGATCGCCGGGGTCGTCGGGGTACCGGTCGGGATGGCCGCGGGCTTTCGGGCCGGCCGACTGGACCGGATCGTCGGCTGGGTGCTCGACGGGGTCATGTCCATCCCGTCGACGATCTTCCTGCTCGCCGTCCTCGCGGTCTTCCCGCACAACATGACGGTCGCGATGGCGTTCTTCGGACTGCTGATCTCGCCGCCCGTCGCGCGGGTCGTGCGCTCCGTGGTGCTCGGCGTGCGCGCCGAGCAGTACATCGACGTCGCCCGCGTGAGCGGCATCGGCGACGCCGGGATCATCTGGCGGCACGTGCGGTCCAAGCTCGCCGGCGTCGTCGTGGTCCAGCTGACGCTGGTGGCGGGCATCTCGATCGTCGCGCAGAGCGGCCTGGAGTTCCTCGGCCTCGGCCCGCAGCCGCCCGCCCCGACCTGGGGCAACCTGGTCAGCACCGCGGCCGAGTCCATCCACCGGCAGCCGTGGCTGCTCGTGCCCACCGGGGGTGTGATCGCGCTCGTCGTGATCGCGCTGTGGTTCGTCGGCGACGGCCTGCGCGACGCCCTCGCCGAGCGGTGGCAGGGCCCGCCCACCACCCGCGGGCGGCGCGCCCCGGCCCCGGCCGAGACGGCGGCCCGGTCGCGGTCCCTGCCCGCCGACGCCGGGGTGCTGGTGCTCGACGGGCTGACCGTGAGCTTCGGCGACGGCGCCGACCGCCACCCGGTCGTGCAGGACGTCGCGCTCAGCGTGGCGGCGGGGGAGACCGTGGCGCTGCTCGGGGAGTCCGGGTGCGGCAAGAGCGTCACCGCGCGGGCGGCGGCCGGGCTGCTGCCGAGCACCGCCCACGTCGACGCCGGAACGGTGGTGCTCGACGGGACGACCTACGACCTGACCGGGCGCGGCCCCGACCTGCCTCGCGGCGCCGGCATCGCGATGATCTTCCAGGAGCCGGTCGCGGCGCTGGACCCGACGCTGACCGTCGGCGCGCTGCTCACCGGCTCGGTGCGCCGCCACACCGGGGTGGACCGCAAGGCCGCCCGGGAGCGTGCGCTGGAGCTGGTGCGGCAGGTCGGCATCCGCGACCCGGAGTCGGTGCTGCGCCGCTACCCCCACGAGCTGTCGGGCGGCATGGCGCAGCGCGTCTGCATCGCGCGGGCGCTCGCCGGGCGGCCGAAGGTGCTCGTCGCCGACGAGCCGACCACCGCGCTCGACGTCACGGTGCAGCAGGGCGTGCTGGACCTGCTGCGCGAGCGGCAGGCCGAGACCGGGCTGGGCATCCTCTTCGTCACCCACGACTGGGGCGTGGTCGCCGACATCGCGACCCGCTGCGTGGTGATGTACGCCGGCCAGGTCGTCGAGGTGGCCGGGGTGGACGACCTGTTCGCCGGCCCCCGCCACCCCTACTCCCGCGGCCTGATGGCCGCCAACCCCGCCGCGGCCCGCCCCGGGGAGCGCCTGACCGCGCTCCCCGGGCGGGTGCCCGCGCCGGCGGAGTGGCCGCGCGGCTGCCGCTTCCAGGCCCGCTGCCCGTTCGCCACCGAGGAGTGCGGCCGCGGCCCGATCCCGCTCACGACCTGTGCCGACGGGCGCCAGGTCCGCTGCATCCGCTGGGAGGAGGTGGCCGGTGCCGGAAGCTGAGCCCGCGCTCGACGTCCGGGGGATCTGCATCGACTACGGGCCGCGCAAGCGCCGGGTCCGCGCCGTCGAGGACGTCTCGCTGACCGTCGCGGCGGGGGAGACCGTCGGCCTGGTGGGCGAGTCCGGCTCGGGCAAGACCTCGATCGCGATGGCCGTGCTGGGGCTGGTGCCGATCAGCGCGGGCAGCATCCGCGTCAACGGCCGCGCGATCGACCCCCGGCGCCGGGGGAGCGTGGTCGAGGCCGGGGCGCAGGCGGTCTTCCAGAGCCCGTACAGCTCGCTGGACCCCGCGCTGCCGGTCCGGGCGATCCTCGCCGAGGCGGTCGCCCACCTCCGACTGCCGCGGCGCGAGGTCGACGCGCGCGTCCGCACCGTCCTGGACGAGGTCGGGCTCGACGCCCGGGCGGCCGAGCGCTACCCGCGCGAGTTCTCCGGCGGGCAGCGGCAGCGCATCGCGATCGCGCGGGCGATGATGGTCCGCCCCCGGCTGCTCATCTGCGACGAGCCGACCAGCGCGCTCGACCTGTCCGTGCAGGCGCAGGTGGCCAACCTCCTCGTGGACCTGCAGGAGCGGCACGGGATGAGCTACCTGCTCATCAGCCACGACCTCGCGCTGGTGCACCACCTCGCGGCCCGCATGTACGTGATGCACCGCGGCCGCGTCGTGGAGTCCGGACCCGCCGCCGAGGTCTACCGATCGCCGAAGGACCCGTACACGCGGGCGCTGATCGACGCCGCCCCGCTCCCGGACCCCGCAGCCCAACGTCGACGGCGGGCCCGAGCCGCCGCACTGGTGGAGGTGCAACGATGACGTCCTTCCTGCGCCGGCCCGCGCTGGCGCTGGCCGCGCTCGCGCTGGTGGCCGCCGCGCTCACCGGCTGCGGCGGCGCGGCCGCCGACAGCGGCGACACGACGCTGGACATCCAGTTCTCCGGCCCGCCCATCACCGGCCTGGACCCGGCGAAGTCCGGCGGTGGCGGGTCGCTGATCTACAACACCCTCGCCTACGACCCGCTGATCTTCAAGCAGCCCGACGGCACGCTGGTGCCGGCCCTGGCCGAGTCGTGGCAGTGGGTCGACGACCGGTACACGGAGTTCGAGCTGACGCTCCGCACCGGGGTGAGGTTCAGCGACGGCACCGAGATGACCGCCGAGGGCGTCGCCCGGTGGCTGCACTACTTCAAGGACGCCAAGGGCACGCAGAGCCCCCTTCTGGCGACGATGACCGAGGCCCGCGCGGTGGACGCGCGGACCGTGCGGATGACGCTCAGCGAACCGGCCCCCGACCTCCCGGAGGTGCTGTCGCAGCAGTACGCCGCCGGGCTCGTCGCCGCCCCCGCCGGCATGGACGACCCCGGATCGCTCGACGCCGCGACGAACGGCACCGGCCCCTACATGCTCGACCCGGCCGCAACGGTGACCGGCGACCACTACACCTACGTCCCGAACCCCCACTACTGGAACCCGAACGGGGTCGTCTACGACAAGGTCGTCGTCCACGTGATCTCCGACCGGAACACGGTCGTGTCGGCGTTGTCGTCGGGGCAGCTCGACGTCGCCATGGGCGCACCGAGCACGGCGAAGGCGGCCGAGCGCGCCGGCATCGAGGTGCGGTCGGTGCCCGGCCGGGTCGTCGGGCTCTACCTGCTCGACCGCGAGGGCGCGCTCGCGTCGCCGCTCGGCGACGTGCGGGTCCGGCAGGCGATCAACCACGCCATCGACCGCGAGGCGATCTCCGCCGCGATCAACCCGGACGGGTTCGCCGAGCCGACGTCCCAGATGGGCCTGCCCGAGCACGACGGGTTCGACCCGGCCATGGATGCGATCTACCCCTACGACCCGGAGAGGGCCCGCCGGCTGCTCGCGGAGGCCGGTTACCCGAACGGCTTCTCCTTCGAGGTCACCTGCGCGACGGTGCTGAACCTCTGCCCCTACGCGGAGGCGATCGCGACGTCGCTGGCGAGCGTCGGGATCACCATGACGATCAACGAGGAGTCCGAGGTCTCGGAGTTCAACCAGAAATTCGCCGCGGGTGAGGTGCCCGCCGTGATGTTCCAGGCCAACGGGCCCGCGTTCCGCATGGCGCGCGGCCTGACCCGCACCGACGTGCTCGCCAACCCGTTCGACACCGTGGACCCCGACATCGAGGCGGCGTACCAGGAGTTCGCGTCGGCACCCGCGGACGCGAGCGGGGCCGCATGGCAGGACCTGGTGCGGCTGCTGGCCGAGAAGGGCTGGTTCGCGCCCGTCGAGCGGGTGCACCTGATCGTGCTCTCCCGCGGGGTCGCGGGTATCACCCTCACCGATCGGTTCCCCGCCTACTACTCGGTGATCGACCCGACCGGCACCCACACCTGGAGGCCCGCGCCGTGACCGCCACGACGACGATCGCGCAGACCGCCCAGGGCGCGGTGGAGGGCATCACCGACGACGGCGTGCACCGCTTCCTGGGGATCCCGTACGCCGCGCCGACGAGCGGCGCGGGCCGGTTCCTGCCCCCGCAGCCCGCGCAACCGTGGACCGGCGTCCGGGAGGCGGTCGCCCCCGGCCCGGTCGCGCCGCAGTTCGGGCCACCCCGACTCGGCGACCCGGGCGAGGACTGCCTGGTCCTCAACGTGTGGACGCCCGCGCTCACCGGCGCGCGGCCGGTGCTCGTGTGGATCCACGGCGGCGGGTTCTTCGTCGGCAGCGGCTACACCCCGACCACCGACGGGGCCGCCCTCGCCCGCAGCGAGGACGTCGTCGTGGTGTCGGTGAACCACCGGCTCGCCCTGCTCGGGTTCCTGCACCTCGCCGAGCTGGGCGGGGCGGAGTGGGGGTTCGAGGCCAACCCCAGCCTCCTCGACCTCGTCGCCGCGTTGGAGTGGGTGCGCGACAACATCGCGGGCTTCGGCGGCGACCCGGGCCGCGTGACGATCTTCGGCCACTCCGGCGGGGGCGCCAAGGTCACCGCCCTGCTCACCTCGCCGGCGGCGCGCGGCCTGTTCCACCGGGCCGCGGTCCACGGCGGGCCGCCGTTCGGCCTGAAGGATGCGGGCCGCGCCACGCTCGTCGCCGAGCGGGCGCTGCACCTGCTCGGGCTGGACCGCGCCGACCCGGCGGCGCTGCGGGACCTGCCGCTGGAGCGGCTGCTCGACGTGCAGGCCCGCATGGGCGTCGGCCGGGAGCCGACCGAGCACGGCATGCTGTTCGCGCCGGTCGTGGGCACGCCGTCGCTGCCCGCCTACCCCGAGGAGGCGCTCGCCGCGGGCGTCGCGGCCGACGTCCCGCTGCTGACCGGAACGGCGCTCGACGAGGCCCGCTTCATGCTCGCCCAACACCGGCGCTGGCTCGACCCCGAGCTCGACGTCGACGACGAGACCGCGGTCCGGATCGCCGCGGCGGGCGTCGACGACGCACCGGCCGCTGAGCGGATCGTCGCCGGCTACCGCGCGCGCGGCGGCGGGCGCCGCACCCTCGACCTGCTGATGGACCTGCTCAGCGACCAGTTCGCGGTGCGCACCGCGCGGCTCGCCGCCGCCCACCTCGCAGGCGGCGGCCGGGTCCACAGCTACCTGTGCGACCTCGACCACGCCCGGCCGCTCGGGGCGTTCCACGGCATCGAGATGCCCGCGTTCTTCCGCACCACCGGGCGCGGCGAGATGCCCGTCTCCGGGCCCGCCCACGAGCGTGCCGCCCACGTGATGGGGGGCGCGCTGGCCGCCTTCGCCCGCACCGGGGACCCGAACAACAACCTCGCCGCCGAGGTCCGGTGGCCGGAGTACACGTCGACGGCTCGCACCCAGCTGCGGTTCGGCGACGACGGGTTCGAGGCGACGAGCCGGTTCGTCGACGAACGGGTCCGGTGGTGGCACGGGGTGGCGACGTCCCCGCGGACCGACCCGTGGGGCCGCGCCTTCGCGACGCTGGCGGCCGCACCCGGATGACCGGGCCCGCTGACCTCGACGCGCTCCCGGACCCCGGGCGGGCGTTCGGGGCCGACGACGTCGACGCCGACCGGCTCGGCGACGTCGGCTACCGGCAGGAGGAGTTCCTGCTGTCGGGGGCGGCGTGCGGGGAGCCGTTCCGGACCCGGCTCCTGGTGCGCCGCCCCGCCGGGCCGGGGGCGTCCGGGGTGGTCGTCGTGGAGCCCATGCACTTCGCCGGCGGCCGCCCCGTCTGGGGCCACGCCCGCGCCCAGCTGCTGCGCGGCGGCCACGCCTGGGTCGAGGTCGCCTGCCAGACCACGCCGGCGTACCGGCGGATGGTCGCGAGCGACCCGCGGCGGTACGCCCGCGTGCGCCTGGCCGGCACGCCGTCCGACGCCCGGCCGGAGGTCGCACCCGGTGCCGACCTCCGCCGCGCCTCCGAGGCCTTCGCCCGCCAGTGGTGGGACAGCAGCCCGCAGCTGTTCGCGATCCTCACCGCGGTGTTCGCCCTGCTGCGCGACGGCGGGCTGCCGGGCGTGCGGGCGGAGACGATCGTGCTCGCCGGCGCCTCCCAGACCGGCGGCGTCATCCGCCGCTACGCGTGCCTCGCCGCCGCCGGCGGCCCGCTCGCCCGCGCGGCCCGCCCGCACGGCCTGCTCGCCCTGCACAGCGGCGGCCCCGCGCTCCCGGCCGAGCTGGACCTGCCCACCGTGGAACTCGTGGCCGAGTCGGAGATCGAATCGGTGCGTGCGGCGGCCGGCCTGCCCGGCCAGGGCCGGGGGCTGGCGCACCGGGACTGCACCAGCCCGGCCTACCGCTGCTACGAGGTGCCCGGCATGGCGCACGTCGACTCCCGTGACCGTCCGCCCGCGAACGCCCCGCCGCCCGGCGCGCGGTGGAGCCGCTTCCCGCACGCCCACGTCGTCCACGCGCTGCTCGAGGCCCTCGTCGCGTGGCTGCGGGACGGCCGGGAGCCGGTGCCCGCCCCGTGGCTCGCGACCGACTCCCGCGGGCGGCTCGTGCGCGACGAGCTGGGGCACCCGCTCGGTGGGCTGCGGCTGCCCGCCGTCGAGCTGCCGCTCGCCCGGATCCGGGTGATCACCGACGGGCCGCACTGGGCGCGCGGACACGAGTTCCCGCTCACCGCCGACGAGCTGGTGGCGCGCTACGGCGGCCCCACCGCCTACCTGACCGCGGCGCGCGACGTCCTGGACCGGCTCGTCGAGCGCCGCCACCACCTGGCCGCAGACGCCGACCGCTGGCTCGCCGACACCACGGGCGAGCTCGCGGCGAACTGGAGGGACCCACGACCGTGAACCGCCACATCCCCGAGGACTTCGACCCGACCTCGACCGACGACCCCGACGAGGTGCACGCGCTGTACCGCGACCTGCGGGCACGCTGCCCGGTCGCGCACACCGACGCCTACGGCGGCTTCTGGGCGCTCACCACCCACCGGGAGGTGCGCGCGGCCGCCCTCGACGACGCCCGGTTCATCTCCTCGGTGAAGGCGGTGGTGCCCAGCGACCCGCGCGGGCTGCGGCGGCCCCCGCTGAACTTCGACGCCCCGCGCCACACCCCGTTCCGCAAGGCCCTCGACGCGACGCTCTCGCGGCGGCGGCTCGCGGCCATGGAGCCCGCGCTGCGCGAGCACGCCGTCCGCGTGCTCACCCCGATGCTCGAACGGGGATCCGGCGACATCGCCCAGGAGTTCGGCGCCCTCTACCCGGCCTGGGTGACGACGGAGTGGCTCAACCTCGACCCCGAGCTCGCCCCGGAGCTCGCCGAGACGGCCGCGCGGTGGGTGCGGGCCTGGCGGCTGCAGGACGCTGAGGTGGTCAACTCCATGAGCGGCCGCATGTACGAGATGGCGCGGGCGCTCGTCGCCGACCGCCGGAAGCGCCCGCGCCCCGTCACCGAGGACCCGGCGAGCTCGCTGCTCGCCCAGCGGGTCGACGGCGAACCGCTGGAGGAGGAGCACGTCGTCGGCGCGCTGCGCCAGTCGCTGGTGGTCGGCATGGTCGCGCCGCCGATCGTCATCGGCTCGATCGCCACCCACCTCGGTACCGACCACGGGCTGCAGCAGCGGCTGCGGGCCGAGCCCGCGCTCATCCCGGCGGCGCTGGAGGAGTTCCTGCGGCTCTACGCGCCGTACCGGGGCTTCGCGCGCACCGTCGTCGAGCCGACCGTCGTGCTCGGCCGGGAGATCCTGCCCGGCGAGCCGGTGACGCTGACCTACGCCTCGGCCAACCGGGACGAGACGGTCTTCGACGACCCCGACGAGTTCCGCCTCGACCGGCCCAACATCGCCGAGCACCTCGCGTTCGGGCGGGGCCGCCACCGCTGCCCCGGGGCCCCGATGGCGCGGCTGATGCTGCGGATCGCGCTGGAGGAGCTGCTCGCGCGCACCGCGTCGTTCACCGCGGTCGGCTCCCGCGAGGGGGCGCGGATGCCCGAGCTCGGCATCGTCTCCGCCCACCTGGAGTTCGTCCTGCCCGGCGGGGGAACCTGACGGCCGATCTACGCTTGCCCCCGTGCGGGCGTTCGCTATGGCCGCCGAGGCGGCACCGGGCGGGCCCCCGCGCCCGCGGCTCGGACCCGAGCCCCAGCGCCTGCTGGTCATCGCGCTGGGCGACTACTGGTACTGGCGGTCCGAGCCCATCCCCTCCCAGGCGCTGATCGCCGTGCTCGGGGAGTTCGGGATCACCCCGGCGAGCGCGCGGGCCGCGATGCGGCGGCTGGCCCAGCGGGGGCTGGTGCGGCGCACCAAGTCCGGCCGGACCACCGCGTACGGGATCCCGCCGCGGTCGACGGAGACGATCGTGGCCCGGCTGAAGGCGCTGTTCGACGTCGGCCCCGAGGAGCCGTGGGACGGGCGTTGGACCGGGGTCGCCTACTCGGTGCCCGAGGAGGACCGGGACGCCCGCCGCAACCTGCGCGACGACCTGCGGCTGCAGGGGTTCGGCCCGCTGTTCGACGGCCTGTGGGTCTCCCCGCGGGACCGGCGGGCGGCCGCCCGCGCCGCGCTCGGGCGGCACGGGGTCGACGCGGCGACGGTCTTCCGCACCGAGCTGGAGGGCATGCCGCCCGAGGCGATCGTCGCGCGTGCCTTCGACCTGCGCGACCCGGCCGGGCGCTACCGCGGGTTCCTGGAGCGCTACGAGCCGGTGCGCCGGCGGGTCCGAGCCGGGGACGTGGCCCCCCGGGAGGCGTTGCGGGTGCGCACCGAGCTGACCGCCGAGTGGCGGCACGCCGAGCTGACCGACCCCCGCCTGCCCGCGGAACTGCTCCCGCCCGGCTGGCCCCGCGCGGCCGCCCGGGAGTGCTACGCCGACATCTACGACCGGCTCGCCGAGCCCGCCCTGCGCCGGTTCCGCGAGCTGCTCGAAGCGGTCGATCCGGCGCTCGCCGGGCTGGCCGCGTTCCACACCTTCGAGTCGATCCGCCGCCTTCCCGACGGCGCGGGGGAGCCGCAGGCGCAGGAGACGGAGTTCGAGCGGGCCACCCGGGAGGACCGCGTCCGCGCGATGCGCCGCAGCGGCCCTTAGTCCTCCGCCGCGGAGGCCCGCCCGGCGCGGACCATCGCGCGGTGCAGCACGGCCGGGTCCGGGGACCGGGGCAGTTCCGGCAGCGGCGCGCCAGGCGCAGCGAACCCGCGCAGCAGGTACCCGACGAGCCGTCGCCAGGCGTCGGGGGCGTCCTCGCCGGTGGCGTCCACGACGCCCGCGTTGGCCATCAGCAGGATCACCACGTCCTCCGGGGTGACGTCCGGCCGGAGGCCGCCCGCGGCCTTGGCGCGCCCGATGAGCTCCACGAGACCGCGCAAGCACTCGTCGCGGCGGGCCTCGAGCTCCGCGGCCGCCGGGAGCCGCATCGCGAGCACGGCGGCGAACCCGCGGTCGGCGGCCTGCATCGCGCAGCCGGCCTCGATGAAGCCGACGAAGCCGTGCCAGGGGTCCGGGTCGGCCAGCGCCGTGCGGATGGCGGCGACATATCCGTCCATCCGGTCGGTGAACACCGCGTTGATCAGCTCCTCGCGGGTGGCGAAGCGCCGCGACAGGGTCGCCTTCCCGACCCCGGCCTCGCGAGCCACCGAGGCCATGGAGACCCCGAGGCCCTCGGTGGCGAAGAGGCGACGGGCGGCCTGCATGATCCGCTCCCGGTTGCGCTCGGCGTCCGCCCGCAAGCCGGCATCACGCCGCTGACCTGGTGCGTCTGCGGGCGTCATGGTCGAACCCTACCAAGTGGAACGCGCGGCCCAATTTCTCTGGTACGGTGAGGCTCGTAAGTGGGAAGGCCGTTCCAGTTAGCTCCCTCTCCCGGAAAGGACCACGCCATGCCGCCGCGCACGCTCCCGCCATGGGCCATCGACCCGGCCAAGATCGACCACCGCGCGGTGCGGCTGGTGGCGGCGTTCAAGGACGCCGTGGCCCGCATGCACGCCGAGCACGGGCTCACGTTCGACGACATCGGCTACGTGCTCGACTTCCTCCTCGAGACGCGCGAGGTCACCGGCATCACGCTGGCGATGGCCGCGCAGCCGCTGTTCGGGGACGTCTTCCAGGACGGCGGTCGCGGCTACACGGTCTCCGAGGAGGTCGACAGCCCGACCTACCTCCCGGGCTCACCGCTGATCGACAACCCGGGCCGGCTGCCCATGCGCCCCGACGAGCCCGGTGTGCCCCTGATCGCCTCCGGCCGCGTCCTCGACGGGCACGGCGATCCGCTGGCCGGTGCGGAGATGGTGATCTACCACGCGGGCGACGACGGCACCTACTCCGGCTTCGGCACCAGCACCCAGCCCCCGTACCACCTGCGCGGCAGGCAGCTCACCGACGACGAGGGCCGCTACCGCTTCACGACCATCACCCCGGTGCCCTACTCCGAGGTCCCGCCCCCGCTCGTCGAACGGGTGTCGGCGGCCGCCGCGGCGCTGGGGCGCAGTACCTACCGGCCCGCCCACATCCACTACGAGATCCACCACCCCGACCTGCTCAAGCCGTACCGGGGGGAGATCTACTTCGCGGGCGACCCGGTGATCCCCCTCGACATCATCGGCCCGTACGTCGTCCCGCCCTCGGCCCAGGCCGACCTGGTGCTGCACGACGACCCCGAGGACATCGCAGCGCACGGGTTCGACCGCCCCTTCCACACCGCGGTCTTCGACTTCGTCCTGAAGACCCGCACGAGCCCCGACACCGCCGTCGGCGCGCCGGCCTGAACGCGGAGGACCCATGCGCCTGTACACCACCGACCGCGGCGTCGGCCGGGAGGACCGGCCCGGCACGCTGTCGATCCTGGGCCTGCCCGTCGCCGACGTGGGCGCGTTGCTGCAGGGACCGGGGACGGAAGCCGCCCGGCACGCCGCGGCGCGCGAGACCGTCGGGCTCGGCGAGGTCGTGCTCGGGCCGCCGGTACCGCGGCCGGGCAAGGTCATCATCGTCGGCCTGAACTACCCCAGCCACGGCGAGGAGGCCCGCGAGGCGCTCGAGGCGATGGGCCGCGGGGACGTCGCCTTCCCGACGGAGCCGGTCTTCCGGTTCGTCGCCGGATCCGCGATCACCGCCCACGGTCAGCCGATCACGCCGCCTGCCCTCGCGCCCGACCGGCTCGACTACGAGGGCGAGATCGCCGTCGTCATCGGGCGCGCCGCCCGCGACGTCCCCCGCGACCAGGCGTGGGAGCACATCGCGGGCCTCACGATCGTCAACGACGTCACCGCCCGTGACGTCCAGATGCGCGCCGTGAACGGTGACCCGGCGGTCTCCGACGGCAGCGCCAAGAGCTTCGACACCTTCAAGCCGCTCGGGCCCTGCCTGGTCACGGCCGACGAGTTCCCGCGGCCCCTCGACCTGCGCCTGCAGACCCGGGTCAACGGCGAGCTCCGCCAGGACGACCGGACCTCGACCCTGCTCCACCCGTTCGAGGACCTCGTCGCCCACCTGTCGCGGTTCCACACGCTCGAGGCGGGCGACGTGATCTGCACCGGGACGCCCCGCGGCGTGGGCTACTTCGCCGACCGCTTCCTCGCGCCCGGCGACACCGTCGAGATCACCGTGGACGGGATCGGCACGCTCGCCAACACCGTGTCGGCGTGATCGGCGGTGGCGGATTCCCGGCGCCGCCGATGAGTTCCGCACGCACCGGCGGTCTCAGTGGGCATGAGACCGGCACGGGGCCGGTCCGAGACCGCCGGAGACCACCGTGCCCGCCATCACCGTTCCCGCCGCCCCCACCGCCACCGCCGTCCCCACGTCCGGATCGCTCCTGCGTGGCGGCGCCGTCGCCACCGTCGGCGCCGCCGTCGCCACCCCGACCGTGGCGGCCGCCGCCTCCGCGGTCGGGATCGGCCTCGACATCTCGGGCGCACCGATCCCGCTGTTCGGGTTCGCGAACCTGACCGTGATCTTCTCGGTCGTCGGCCTCGTCATCGCGCTGGGGCTGCGCCGGTTCGCCCGGCGCCCGCGCAGCACCTGGATCCGCACCACGGTGGCGCTCACCGCGCTCTCGCTGGTGCCGGACGTGCTCGTCGACGCCGCCACCGGCACCAAGGCGGTGCTGATGCTGACCCACGTGGTCGCGGCCGCGATCGTGATCCCCGTCGTGGCTCGCAGGCTGCGCGCCTGACCCGTGCGGACCGAGCGGCCCGGCCCTCCTGCGGGCAGGATCGGTGGTGGACAGCCCACCGCCCCCGCCCAGGAAGGACCGCGGACGCCGATGGCACGACCGTTCGAATCCGTGGTGCTGGTGTTCAACCCGCACAGCACCGGCGACGCCGAGGCGCGCGCCCGGAACCTGGCGACGGAGCTCGGCGAACGCGCCCCCGACCTGCCGGTGCACCTGCGCCCCACCGAGTACGCGGGGCACGCCGTCGAGATCGCCCGCGAGGAGGCCCTGGCGGGCCGCCCGCTGGTCGTGTCGGTGAGCGGCGACGGCGGCTACCACGAGGTGGTCAACGGGGTGATGGCGGCCGGGACGGGCTCGGCGTCGGCGGCGGTGCTCGCCGCGGGCAACGCCAACGATCACCGCCGCGTCACCCGGGAGCGCCCCCTCGCCGACTCGATCGTCGCCGGCGACACGAGCCGCATCGACCTGCTGCGGCTCGCGATCGGCGACGACGAGCCGGAGGTCCGCTACGCCCACTCCTACGTCGGCCTGGGCATCACCCCGGCGGTGGCGCTGGAGCTGGAGCGGGGCGGCAAGGGCTCGCTGCGCGAGATCGTCTCGACGGTGCGCACCTTCTCCCGGTTCCGGCCGTTCGAGATCGAGACCGACCAGGGGCGGGAGTCGTTCGACAGCCTGATCCTGGCCAACATCCCGGAGATGGCGAAGTTCGCGACGCTGAGCGAGGACGGGCGGCCCGACGACGGCCGGTTCGAGGTGATCATGCTGCGGCACACCGCGAAGTGGCGGGTGCTGGGCACGGCCGTGAAGGCCGCCGTGCGCGGGCTGGGCCCGCAGCCGACGGTGCGCGACTACTGGTTCCGCACGACCAAGCCGACCCCGATGCAGATCGACGGCGAGCTGCACGACCTCGACGCGGGCACGCCTGTCGCCGTGTCGATCGCACCCGGCGCGCTGCAGACCGTCACCTGAGCGGGTCGGTGGCGGCGAGCTCCGGCGGCGTCCGCCCGGTGAGGACGGCCTCGGCGACCAGCTGCCCGGTGAGCGGGCCGAGGACGATTCCCCACATGCCGTGCCCACCCGCGGCGAACACGCGGCGGGAGCGGGTCGGGCCGATCAGCGGGAGGCCGTCGTCCGTGCACGGCCGCGAGCCCACCCACTCGTCGCGGCGGTCGTCGAGGTCGAGGTCGCGCAGGAAGGGGCGGACCGCGTCGGCGATCGCGCGGATGCGGCGCGGGTCGAGCGGCTCGCCCGCGCGGCGGAACTCCATCATCCCGGCGACGCGGAGCCGCCCGGAAAGCGGCGTGCACGCCACCCGCTGGGTCGGCAGGTAGATCGGGCCGGCGGGGATCCGCGGCGCGGGGACGCTGAAGCTGTAGCCGCGCCCGGCCTGGACCAGGCGCCGCACGCCGTACTTGCCGGTGAGCCGGTTGAGCTCGGCCCCGGTGGCCACGACGACCGCGTCGAACCGGTGCAGGCCCTCGTCGGTGTGCAGCGCCACCACCCCGCCGAGGTCGACGACGCTGTGGACGGTGACACCGGTGTGCAGCGCGCCACCGCGCTCCTGCACGGCGGTGCCGAGCGCCGCGACGAACCGCGGCGGGTCGATGAACCGCTGGCCGTGCAGCTGCAGCGCCGCCCCGACCTCCTCGGTCAGGGCGGGTTCGCGCCTGCGGGCCTCGGCGCCGTCGAGCACCTCGACGTCGACCTTCTGGCCGAGCTCCTCCACCTCGGCGAGCTCCGCCTGCAGGGTGCGGCGGTCGGCCTCGGTGCGGAAGCAGGCGAGGAACGGCTCGGCGGCCTTCGTCGGCGCCGCCACCCCGCCCGCCTCGAGCAGGTCGAAGGCGTCGAGGGCGCGGTCGTTGAGCGGCACGTAGGCCCGCATGGCCCGCCGCCACCGCGCCCCGGTGCAGTGCCGGGCGAACCCGACGAGGAAGCGCAGCAGCGCGAGGTCGGGGCGGATCGGCACGTAGACGGGGGAGCGAGGGCTCAAGACGGCGCGCAGCCCGTACCGCAGCACGGCGGGTTCGGGCAGCGGCGTGGTGAGCGCGGGGGCGAGCCAGCCCGCGTTGCCCCACGACGCACCGGCCGCGACCCCGGTCCGGTCGAACACCGCGACCTCGGCACCCCGCTCCTGCAGGAACCAGGCCGTGCTCAGCCCGACCATGCCGGCCCCGACGACCGCGACCCGTTGCGGGCTCACCACAGCATCTCCTCCTCGTCCCTACGCCGCCCACTGTCCGTCCGCCGCTCCGGGGCGGCAGGGTTCGACAACGGCAATGTTCACGGGTCAGAACCTGCCGGGCGTCGGCAACAAACTGCTTGTCCGGATGTAAGATCCGCAGGTCAGGGTCATTATTGCGGTTTCCACGCGGCCGGCTGCTGCCGGTTACCGGCAGTGCACGTCGTTGCGCGCGCACCGGCGGCGTCGTATGGTCGGCCGCGGGGCACGATCCGCTCGCGGGTCGTGCTTCTTCGTCGTACCCGGCGCCCGCCGCCCCGTTCCCGGCGCGGCCGGAGCGCGCGTGCGAACCCCACGTATCGAGGAGTCACGGTGACCGAGCCGCAGCGGGTCTGGCTGACCAGGGACGCGTACGAACGGCTGAGCGCCGAGCTGCGCGAGCTGATCCAGCAGCGAGCGGTGCAGAACGCGCGCGACCCGGAGGACGAGCGCGACCTCGCCGAGGAGCGCGAGCGCAACCAGCGCATCCGCAAGCTGCAGGAGCTGCTGCAGAACCCCGTGGTGGGCGAGGAGCCGCCAGACGACGGGGTCGTCGAGCCCGGGATGGTCGTCACCGTGCGGTACGAGGACGACGACGAGACCGAGACGTTCCTGCTCGCCGAGCGGGACGAGGGCGAGCTGCTGGGCATCGAGGTGTGCTCGCCCGGGTGCCCGCTCGGGCGCGCGCTCGTCGGGGCGAAGGAGGGGGAGCGGCGCAGTTACACGCTCCCCAACGGCAACGAGATGACGGTGCAGGTCGTGCAGGCCGTACCCTACGGACGGGCGCTCACCGCCGAGCCGAGACCGGCGTGACGCCGGGCGTGCCCGACCTCGGCATCGTGGCGTGGATCGTGCGAGCGGCGGGGGTTCCCTGCGCGCTCGACACCCGACCGGGGGTGCGCACGATCTGGGCCGAGCCGCGGGGCCGGGAGGGCCGCGAGCCGCGCTGGACGGTCCGGGTCCGGCAGCGACTCGACTCCGGGGAGACCAGCGTGGGGCCCGCGCACGACGACGGGCCGGTGATCCCGGTCGCGCCCGGCTGCGACGAACGCGAGCTGGCCGCGATCGTCATCGCCCAGTCGTTGCGCGTCGACCCGCTCCAGCCGCTCACCGGTGAGGAGGCGAGGGCGGCGGGCCTGCGCGGCGTCCGGTAGGGGCGGTCTTTGCCGGGGATCGGCAAAGACTGAGGGGTCGAGTTGGCCGGTGGGCGCCCCTGCAGTGCGGCGGTGACGCAGGCAACGTGAAAGTGCCCGGTGCGCCGGGCAGGGCGTGCGGACCCTCGGCCGTCCCCTGCCTCCGGTCCGCACGCCCAACAGACGTGAACTCCGGTGCAGACCGGTGTTCGGCGAGGAGCGTGGTTTCGGCGATGGATGCGGTGGTGTCCCGGGCGCGGGTGGCGCGGACCCGGGGTCGGCGGCGCGCCGAGCTCGCCCGGTACCTGCCTCAGCTGCGCGAGGCGCTCGAACGCCAGCGGGCGTTCCGCATCGAGCAGTTGAGCTCGATGGCCGCGCGAGCCCGGTCGCACGGCGCCCCCACACCCCAGGACGATGCCCGCGCTCAGGTGGACGCGCTGGTCGCGGCGAACGCGGGCAGGGCGCTCGCCGACATCGAGCTCGCGCTGTCGGCGATGCGGACCGGGCGCTACGGCCGCTGCGCCGACTGCGGCGCCGACATCGCCATCGAGATGTTGCTCGCCGTCCCGCAGACGAGGTGGTGCCTGGACTGCCACCGCCGCCGAGCCGAGGAGCGACGCACGGGTGGGGAGGAGCAGCGGACATGACCGGGAACCTGACGACGGCCCGCCGCACCTCGCCACGCCGGTGCGGCCGGGGCGAGGACCGGGGTGAGCGGACGCTCTGGCTGCGGGAGCTGATCGGCAAACCCGTGGTCGGCCCCGAGGAGCAGCACCTCGGTCACGTCGACGACGTGGCGGCCCGGCGGACCGACGACCCACAGGGGCCGGTGGTCACGGGCCTGGTCACCGACGTGGGCGGGCTGCGGCTGTTCGCGCCCGCGTCGGCGGTGCGGCGCTGGCACGACGAGCAGGTGCTGGTGGACGCCGCCGGGCTGCAGAAGCTGCGCGACAAGGACAACGACGACCGGATCCTGCTCGGATCGATCATCGGCAAGCCGGTCGTGACGCGGTCCGGCGACGTCACCCAGGTCGGGGACATCGGCCTGCGCCCGCGGCCGGACGGCTGGGTCGCGGGGGTGGCCGACGTGCGCGGCCGCGTCGGGCGCCTGCTCGGGCTGCCACGCCGCCCGGTCGGCTGGGACGAGCTGGTGGGTCGCCGGCTGGTGGCGCGGCGGCGGCGGGGGCGTCCGCGCGGCCGGGCGCCTCACCACCGCACCCCGGGCGGCCGCAACCGCGCCGGCGACCGCACCGGCGGGTAGCCGGCGGGAGGGATCCGCCGGGAGTCACCGAGGCGGCGCTCCTCCCGCGGCACCAGCTGCCGCAACCGCCGGACCCGCTCCGCGGTCGGCGGGTGGGTGCGCAGCAGCAGCGGGTCCGGGGCCCGCCTGCGGGGGACGATCACGCGCTCCCAGATCCGCCCTTCGAGCCGTTCCAGCCGGACCAGCGCGGACGCGAGCCCCTCCGGGTCGCCGGTCAGCGCGGCCGCCTCGAGGTCGGCGTCGTACTCGCGGGACCGCGACAGCGCGAGCTGCAGCAGCGTCACCACGGTCGGGGCCGCCGTGAGCAGTACCGCGGGCCACAGCGGCGAGCTCCCGCCGGCTGCGGTCAGCGGCAGCGACAGCAGCAGGAGCAGCAGCCCGACGTAGGCGAGCGCGTGGGTGAGCCTGCCGACCGCGTCGCCGAGGCTCATGACCCACAGGTCGTCGGCGCGGATGTGGCCGACCTCGTGGGCCAGCACCCCGACCACTTCCCGCGCGGTGAGGCTGCGCAGCAACCCGTCGGTCACGGCGAGGGCCGCGTCGTCGGGCCGCCCCACGGCGAACGCGTTGGCCATGGGGCTCGCGACGTAGTACAGCCGCGGCGTCGCGGGCAGCCCCGCCCGCTGGGCGAGCGCCGCGACGTAGTGGTGCAGCTCGGGCGCGACCGCGTACGGCAGCGGGCGTGCGCCGTACATCGACAGCAGCCACCGCGGCGGGACCCGGGGTCGCAGCGCCACCACGACCGCGAACGCGAGGAGCACCCACAGCACGCCGATCGCCCCGGCCAGCAGCAGGGCGAGCCCGCCGAGCACGACGGCCATGCCACCGAACAGCAGCGCCGCCTGGGCGACGTTGCGGATGCGGTGGCGTCGGTGGGTCCGTGGGTCGAGCACGGTCAGCTGCGCGACGGCGGGTCGCCGACGATCACGTTGGGCGCGTGCCGCCACGTGAGGTAGCGCGCCGCCAGGTTGACCATCGTGGCGAACTGGTTGCGCCCGCCCATCAGCATCAGGACGTGGATGCCGACCCAGCCGAGCCAGGCGGGGAGCCCGCGCAGCCGGATCCCCAGCGGCAGCTGGATCACCGCGTCGCTGCGCCCGATCGTCGCCGACACCCCGCGGTCGAAGTAGGTGAACGGCTTGGTCTCCTCGCCGGCCAGCAACCTGCGGATCTGGGCGGCGGCGTGCCGCCCGCCGTCGATGGCGGGGCGAGCCAGCTGCGGCAGCGGGTCGTCGCGCCCCGCGGCGACGTCGCCGACGGCGAAGATCTCGTCGAACCCCTCCACGCGCAGGTCGGGCCGGACCTGGATGCGCCCGCCGCGGCCCTGCGGCAGCCCCCAGCGCGAGACCTCGTCGGAGACCTCGACGCCGGTCGCCCAGATCGTGGCCGTCGTGGGCACCTCCTCGCCGTTGCTCAGCACGACGCGGTCGGGGTGGACCTCCTTCACCGCCACCCCGAGGCGCAGCTCGACTCCCCGTTCGCGCAGCGCGTCGGCGGCGTAGGCGCGCAGTGACGGGTGGAACTGCCCGAGCACCTCGTCGGTCATCTCGACCAGCAGCACGCGCACCCGCCGCGGATCGACCTCCGGGTAGGCCCTCGACAGGCCGGTGTTGCGCAGCTCGGCGAGCGCGCCCGCCATCTCCACCCCGGTCGGCCCGCCGCCGACCACCACGGTCACCGGCTCGGTGGCGTGCTCGCGGCCCTGGGCGAACTCCTCGAGGTTGCTCAGCAGCCGGTCCCGTACCCGGATCGCCTCGGCCCGCGTGTAGATCGTGCGGGCGTGCTCGGCGGCGCCGGGGATGCCGAAGTAGTTCGCGGTGACGCCGCAGGCGAGCACGAGGAAGTCGTAGGGGATCTCCGCGCCGCTGTCGAGGTGCACGCGCCTGCCTGCCGGGTCCACGCGGGTGACGGTCGCGCGCTGGAAGTGGATGTTGCGGTGCCGCCCCGCGAAGGCGCGCAGGGCGTAGGTGACGTCGCCGGGGTTCAGCGCCCCGGTCGCCACCTGGTAGAGCAGCGGCTGGAACGTGCTGTACGGGTCGCGGTCGAGCAGCAGCACGTCGACGTCGGCGCCCGCGAGTTCGCGTGCGGCCGCCAGGCCGCCGAAACCGCCCCCGACCACCACCACCCGCGGCCGCGTCGATGTGGTCGGGTCTGCAGCGCTCACGGCGTGGGCCCTCCTCGGGAACGGGTGGAAGACGGGTGTCGTCGAGCCAGCCAGTACCCGCGATGCGGCGTCCGGGAAACCGCGCGGTCACGCATCGTCGGCCCCCGGCTCCGGCGCGCCGGGCGGGGACGGCGCGTTGAGGTGGTAGCGGACCCCGACCATGCGGATGGCGAAGCACAGCACGGCACCGCCGACCGCGGCCGGCGCGTGGTCGGCGCCGAGCGCCGTCGCGACCACGATGCCCCCCGCGCCGATCAGCGCGGGGATCGCGTACAGGTCGCTGTGCAGCACGGTGGGGATCTGGCGGATCAGGACGTCGCGCAGCGTGCCACCGCCGACCCCGGTGATCGCGCCGACGATGACCGCCTGCGCCGGGCCCATCCCGAGCTGGAGGGCCTTCCCGGCGCCGGTGACGGCGAACAGGCTGAGGCCCGCGGCGTCCAGCACGGTGATGGGCGTGTTCAGCCGTTCTAGCCTGCGGCCCGCGACGAAGGCGATCAGGCCGCCGCCCGCCGCGGTGGCCAGGTAGCGCCAGTCGCTGAACGTGGCCGGCGGCAGGCTGTCGAGCAGGACGTCCCGCACGATGCCGCCGCCCAGGGCGGTGATCATGCCGAGCGTCACGATGCCGACGATGTCGAGCCGGGCCGTGCGCAACGCGGTCAGCGCGCCGTTGAGGGCGAAGGCGAACGTGCCGATCAGGTCCAGTACGAGCAGCGCGTTCGCCTCGGTCGTCACCGGCGCGGTTCTACCAGGCGCCCGCGCTCACTCGTCGCACCTCGCGGCCCGTGCCGTCGACGCATCGTGCGGCTCGCCGTGGTAGCGGGTCCGCAGCGCCGCGGACGCGATGGCCAGCAGCATGAACAGCGCGGCGGACCACGGCGCCAGCGCCACCAGCATCAGGATGCTGAGCGCCACCGACAGCGCGAACGCCGTGGAGAACACCCACCGCGGCAGCTGGTCCAGGCGCGGGAAGGTCACCGAGGAAGCCCAGCGCCATCCGGCGTCCGAGAAGGACCGCGCCAGGGCCGGGTCCTCGGCCTCCAACCGGTGCTCCAACTCGTGCAGGATCTTCCATTCGCGTTCGCTCAACACGGCGCATCCTCGGCGGTCGAGTCCCTCGGGACGGGCTGCCTCGCTCGATCGACGGGGCTGCCCGGCCCCGACAACCCCACGGTGCCCGTCCACGCAGGTCGCGGCAGGGGTCGGCGCCGGTCGAAAACCCCCGCTGCTCCTTGCCGGGCACCGGCAAAAACCGGCAAATCGGACGGCGGTTCCCGGCGTCAGCGCTCGATCGCGAGGTCGCGCTGCGGCCACCCGAGCAGCCGGGCGCCGAGCACGGCGGCGTGGACGGTGAAGCGCTGCGCGGGGTCGGTGGGGTCGTAGCCGGTCAGCGCCGTGATCCGGTCGAGGCGGTAGGTGACGGCCCGGACCGACAGGTGGAGCCTGCGGGCGGTCTCGGTGGTGACGCAGCCGGTGGCGAAGTAGGCGTCGAGGGTGGCGAGCAGGGGCTCGGCCCCACCGCGCGCGTGCACGAGCCGGCCGAGAACCGACTGCACGAGGTCGGCGATCGCGGGCTGGTCGCGCAGCAGGACCCGGTAGACCAGCAGCTGCTCGGCCTGGATGAGCGGGCTCTCGAGGCGCAGCCGCACCGCCATCGTCAGCCCCTCGCGCGCCTCCTCGTAGGAGCGCGCGATGCCGTACGACCCGACGTGCGGGCGACCCACCGCGACGCGCCACGGCCCGCTGCGCGACGAGCGCTGCAGCTCGGAGAGCAGGAGGTCGCCGAGCGTCTTCGGCCCGGTGCGGGAGCCGGGGACGTCGCCGTCGGCGGGGGTGATCGCGACGATCCACCCGTCCTTCGTCGCGACCAGGACGTCCCGGTCACCCGCCCACTGCACGACGGCCCGCTCCAGCGCGCTGATCCACGCCTCGGTCTCGTCCAGCCGGTCGGACGGAGCCGCCAGCGCGACCTGGTGCGGTCGGGCCATGTCGAGGCCGAAGGGCTCGGCGCGCTGGACGAGGCTGCCGACGTCGGCGTCGCCGCGCAGCAGGTCGTCGATGAACTCGCGCCGCAGCGTCTCCTCCCACCGGATCAGCTGCCTGCGCGCCTCGTTGTAGCCCTCGACCAGGCGGGCCACGGCCTCGTCGACCACGTGCAGGACCGCGGCGGCCGCCGCGCGCACGACCTCGCTGTCCTGGGAGCGGACCACCGTGGGCAGCTGTTGCCAGAGGCGGCGGGCCGCCGCCAGGTACAGCTGCACGGCGGTGCCCGCCGTGACGCCCGCCTCGGCCGCCCGCCGCCCCAGGAAGCCGATCGCGTCGAGCTCGGTGGTCGCCGGTTCGCGCCCCGTGGTCGCGGCGTCGGCGAGGAGGGGCAGGTAGCCGCCGAGGAGCTCGATCGGCACCTCGCCGACCTCCCGGCACGCCGCCTCGGCCACCTCCGTGAGCCACGGGCCCTCGGGGACCGTCGCCGCGGCGGTTCCTGCCCGCCGCTGGTTGCCGTGATCGGCCACTCCTACCCCCGTCGGTCCCGCGTCGAGTCGCGATGTGCTGCCGGTTGTCGGCAATCTACCCCGGCGCCCCGGACCTGTCCGCCCGGTCGGGCGGGCGTCCTCGCGCGCAGCGGCGTGGAACGCCGGCTCGCCGACGCTCTCGACCGAGGGGTCGGGCGACTCGCCGAAGGTTCAGGTCCGCCCGGGTGACGGCACCTCCGTTAGGGTGAACGGCTCCCGCTATGATCACCCGACATTACGCTCAGCGACCACCACATTCGGCGACCCCGATCGATGGCAGGGCTTGCGATGATGCGCGTCCTCGCCACCTGTCACCGACATCTCTCCCACGACGAGGGGCCTCGTAATGACAGACGCCATCCAGTCGGCCCTCGATGCCGCGTCCTCCTTCATCTGGGGGCCGTTCTTCCTCATCCCACTCCTGCTCGTCGTCGGCGTGTACCTCACGATCCGGCTGCGGGGTCTGCAGTTCCGCGTGCTGATCCACGCGCTGTGGCTCGCGCTCGTGCGCCGCAACGAGGCGAGCGGCAAGGGCGACATCTCGCACTACCAGGCGCTGAGCACGGCGCTCGCCGCCACGGTCGGCGTCGGCAACATCGCCGGTGCGGCGCTCGCGGTCGGTGTCGGCGGTCCCGGTGCGCTGTTCTGGATGTGGGTGACGGGCCTGCTGGGCATGGCCACCAAGTACTGCGAGGCCCTCCTGGGTGTGAGGTACCGCAGGCCCGACTCCAAGGGCGAGATGAGCGGTGGCCCGATGTTCTACCTGCGCCACGGGCTCGCCGAGAAGTTCGGGCCCGGCAGCTCCGGGGCCAAGGTCGGGCTGGTGCTGGGCTTCCTGTTCGCCCTCTTCGGCGCCATCGCCTCGTTCGGCATCGGCAACATGACCCAGGCCAACGCGGTGGCCGGCCAGCTGGACGAGACCTTCGGCGTCCCCACCTGGGTCTCGGGCGTCGGGATGGTGATCCTCGTCGGCGCCGTCATCCTGGGTGGCATCAAGAGCATCGGCCGGTTCGCCGCGGGCGCGGTGCCGCTGATGATCGTCATCTACGTGCTCGCGTCGCTGCTGGTCCTCGCGGTGCACGTCACCGACATCCCGGCGGCGTTGGCGCTGGTGTTCTCCGACGCCTTCACCGGCACCGCGGCGGTCGGCGGCTTCGCGGGCTCCACGTTCATGCTGGCGATGCAGCAGGGCATGGCCCGCGGCATGTTCTCCAACGAGTCCGGCCTCGGCACCGGTGGTATCGCCGCGGCTGCCGCCCGCACCGTCCAGCCGGTGCGCCAGGCGCTGGTCTCCATGACCCAGACCTTCATCGACACGATCATCGTCGTCTCGATGACCGGCCTGGTCATCATCGTCACCGGCGCCTGGGACACCCAGGCCGAGACCGGTGACGGCGCGCTGATGACCAACTGGGCGATGAGCGAGGCGTTCGGCGGGATCTCGCCCGCGCTGGCGCCGATCGGCGGCTACATCGTGGCGATCAGCCTGATGTTCTTCGCCTTCACCACGCTCATCGGCTGGTCCTACTACGGCGAGCGCTGCATGGACTTCCTCATCGGCCGCGGCGCCGTGGTGCCGTTCCGAGTGGTGTTCGTCTTGATCGCCTACGTCGGGGCCACCTCGGAGCTGAGCCTCGCGTGGACGTTCTCCGACGTCGCCAACGGCCTCATGGCGGTGCCGAACCTGATCGGCCTGCTGGTGCTGTCCGGCGTCGTCGTGGCCGAGACCAAGCGGTACTTCTCGGACCCCAACTGGAGGGACCCGGACCGGATGGGCGCGGGCGACGCCCTCACCACCGAGATCCCGCGCATCCCGCCGCAGAACCCGCCGCAGAACCCGCCGCAGAACCCGCCGCACGACCCGCGCGGACGCTGACCGAGCGGGAGGCTCGCGCTCCCGGTCGCGGGACGCTCACACCGTCCTGATCGTGGCCATCATCGCCATGTCCTCGTGTTCGAGGTTGTGGCAGGCCGGCAGCTCGTTGCGGTGGCGCACCACCACCGGCCGGCCGCGGCGGGTCTCGAGATCCTGCCCGGGGTTCAGCAGCGCCGCCGCCGGCACCCGCCGAGGTGGTCGACGTCGCCGTCTCGAAGGAGGCGTGCGTCGCGATGGCGACCTCGTGCCCCTCCGACCGCAACCGGGCGCCGAGCCCGGTGTAGGGCAGCACGTCCCCGGTCGTCCCGACGGCGATGATGACGATGCGCATGGTCGGCGACGAAGGCCCTTCGGTGTCGGCGGCCCGGGTCGGGCCGGCACCCGATGATCTCCTGCGCCGCAACTACCCGTCACGTCATGGACGGGCACGGGCGCCGTGGCCAGGGTCGGGGGATGACCTCCACCGAGACCGAACGGAACAGGCAGCTCGCCCTCGACGGGTTCGCCGAGTTCGCCCGGGGCAACACCGCCGTGCTGCACACCCTGCTGCGGGAGGACTTCGTCGAGCACAGCCCCGGCAACCCGTCCGGGCGGGACGCCTTCATCGCGCACATCACGAAGGCGCCCGTCGCGCGGGCGCGGCTCGAGCTCAAGCGCACGATCGCCGAGGGGCCCTACGTCGTGATGCATTACCTGATGATCGAACCGGGCCAGGAGCGCGGAACCGCCGTCGTCGACATCTGGCGGTTCGAGGACGGCCAGATCGTCGAGCACTGGGACGTGGTGCAGCCCGTGCCGGATCCGGGGTCCGTCCCGAACGGGATGCTCTGACCAGCGCATTCGCGCGAACGACACGCCGAGCAGCAGCACTACCGGATACCGCCGACCCGATCGGCCCGCGGGGACGACCGCACACCTGCCCGCTCGGGCGACGGGGACGGCCGGGGAGCAGGGGCTCGCCGGCGGGTTGTTCACGGCCTGGCGCGGGGCGGCACCCGCGTCGTCATGAGCGCGGGTCGGCCCACAGCGCGCGCAGCCGCTCCAGGACGTGGCGGACCGCGGGCCCGCGGGTGCGGTCCGGGTGGGTCGCGACGTGGACCGCGCAGGCCGGGAGGGCGGGGCCGTCGAGGACCTCGAGGGCGCCGGCGCCGACCTCGGCCGCGGCGGTGACGGCGGGCAGGACCGTCCAGCCGAGGCCGGCCGCGGTGCACCGCTTGACCGCCTCGACGCTGCCGAAGCGGGTGCGCCGGTCGGCCGGCTGCCCGGCGGCGACGAGGTGTCGGGCGGCCTGGTCACCGTAGCTGCAGCCCTCCTCGAGCAGGAGGGTCTCGCGCTCGGCCAGGTCGGCCCACGTCCAACGCCGCGCGCGGTCGCCCGCGGGGGCCGCGAGCAGGACCACGGCCTCGGTGCCGACCGTACGGACGTCCAGGTCGGGCACGGCGAGCACGGGCTCGAGCACGACCGCGACGTCGGTCGTCCCGTCCCGGACGGCCGCGAGCGCCGCGGCGGTGCCGCCCGGGGTGAGCACGAGGCGCACCTGCGGCGCCTCGGCGCGCAGCCGCGTGATGAGGGCGGGGAGCCGGTAGGCGCACACCGACTCCGGCGCGATCAGGTGCACCGGGCCGGCCGGCTCGTCGCCGTCGGCCGGGACCTCGGTGCGTATGCGGTTCTCGAGGTCCAGCACCTGCCGGGCGAGCGGGGTGAGCCTGCGCCCGGCGTCGGTGGGGATCGCGCCGGTCGGGAGCCGGTCGAGCAGGCGGACGCCGAGCCGCCGCTCGAGGGCCTGCACGTGCCCGGTCACCGTGGACTGGACGTACCCGAGCTCGCGGGCCGCCGCGGTGAAGCTGCGGGTCCGCACGACCGCGCAGAACGTGCGCAGCAACTCGGTGTCCATCCCGCCCCTTTTCCGTTCCCCGATGGGACCCATCGAGGATCGTCGTTGGACCCCGCCGCATCCCACCCCCAGCATGGGATCGGAGGTGCTCATGATCCATCCAGCGGACACCACGCCCGAGGTCCTGCGGTACGCGGCGTTCACCGACGCCGGCCGCGGCGGCAACCCGGCCGGGGTCGTCCTCGACGCGGGCGGGCTCGACGACGCCGCGCGTGTCGAGGTGGCCGCGCGGGTCGGTTACTCCGAGACCGCCTTCGTCGAGGCGGGCGAGGAGAAGGACCACTTCCGGGTCCGGTACTTCAGCCCGCGGGCGGAGGTGGCGTTCTGCGGGCACGCCACCATCGCCACCGCGGTCGCGATCGCACAGCGGCAGGGGGCGGGGACGCTGCACCTGTCCACCCTCGCCGGGCCGATCACGGTGGACACCGAGATCACGGCCGACGGGGTGACCGCGACGCTGACCAGCGTGCCCACCCGGACCCGGCCCACGCGCGCCGACGAGCTGGACGGCGCGCTGGTCGCGCTGCGCTGGGCGCACGACGACCTGGACCCGCGCTACCCGGCCCACGTCGCGCACGCCGGCAACGACCACCTCGTGCTCGCGGTGCGCGAGCGCGCCCGGCTCGCGGCGCTCGACTACGACTACGCCGCGCTGGCCGCGCTCATGGAGCGGCACGGCTGGACGACCGCCCACCTGGTGTGGGCCGAGTCGCCCACGCTGTTCCACGCCCGCGACCCGTTCCCGCCCGGGGGAGTGGTCGAGGACCCCGCCACCGGGGCGGCCGCGGCCGCGTTCGGCGGCTACCTGCGCGACCTCGGCCTGGTCGGCGTCCCGTCGCGCGTCACCGTCCTGCAGGGCGCCGACATGGGCCGGCCGAGCCGGCTGGTCGTCGACGTGCTCGCGGGCGACGAGCGGGTGAAGGTCACCGGGACCGCGGCCCCGATCCCGCCCGACGCGAGCAGCCCTGAACAGGGGTGAACGGGAACGCGCTCACGTGGCGGCCGCCGCCACCGCGGGCGGCGCGGACCGGTGGTCGGCGCGGTAGCGCCCGGGCGCGATCCCGTGCTCGCGCTTGAAGGCGTTCGCGAACGCGAACTCGGAGGTGTAACCGACGCGGCGGGCGATGGTGGCCAGCGGCGCGTGCGAATCGCGCAGCATCCGGGCGGCGAGCACCATCCGCCACCACGTCAGGTAGTTCAGCGGGGCCCACGCGACGAGCTCGCGGAACCGGCGCGCGAACGCCGCGCGCGAGAGCCCGACCTCGGCGGCGAGGCCCGCCACCGTCCACGGCCGTTCGGGGTGGGTGTGGATCAGGCGCAGCGCGGTGCTGACGGCCGGGTCGGCGAGGGCGGCGCCCCACCCCGAATCGGGCCGCTCGTCGTACCAGGCGCGCAGGATCTGCACGAGCATCAGGTCCAGGAGGGCCGTCACCGCGACCCCCGAGCCGGTGCGGACGGCCTGCAGCTCGGCGGCGAGCAGGTCGACGGCGGCGCGCAGCTCGGGGTGCCTGCCGAGCCGCGCCGGGATGTGGACCACCTCGGGCAGGTCGGCCACCAGCGGGTGCGTGCGCGACCGGTCGAGCACGTAGCTGCCGCACAGCATCGCGGTGGGTGGGGCCGACGTGCCGGGGCCGTCCGGACCGATCGTGACCCGGTAGGACCCAACCGGCTCGGCGGGCTCGTCGTGGTCCATCTCCCGCAGCGGGGTGTCCGGCCGGTCGGCCATGCCGTGCGGCGTGCCGTGGGGCAGCAGCACGACGTCGCCGAGGCCGAGTGTCCGCGGCTCGCCGTCGCGCGGGATCAGCCACGCGGATCCCTGCAGGATCACGTGGAACCCCGCACCCGCCACCGCGGGGTAGCGCCGCCCCCACGGGGCGTGGCACTCGACCTCGAAGGAGCGTGGCGCCCCGCTGCGCATCACGACGATCGCCTGGCTGAGGACGTCCACGACGCGCCAGTCTAGCCGGATCCCGTATCAGGAAGACGATCGCGTATGTCAGTCGGATTCTGACGCATGGATCGTCTCGCAGCGCGCGCATACCGTCGAGGTCATGACCAATATCGCGATCATCCTCGGGAGCGTGCGGCCCCAGCGCGCGGGCGAGTCGGTGGCGAGGTGGGTGCACGAGGTCGCATCCGAGCGGGGGGACGCGGAGTTCTCGCTGATCGACTTGCGCGAGATCGACCTGCCGATGCTCGACGAACCGCTGTCCCCGCTGCTGGGGAACTACCAGCAGCCGCACACCCTGCGGTGGGCGGACACCATCCGCGCCTTCGACGGGTTCGTCTTCGTCACGCCCGAGTACAACCACGGGATGCCGGCCGCGCTGAAGAACGCGATCGACTTCCTCTACCAGGAGTGGAACCACAAGTCGGCCGGGTTCGTCGGCTACGGCGGTGACGGTGGGGTCCGGGCCGTCGAGCAGCTCCGCCAGGTGCTGGGGCAGCTCAGGGTGGCCGACGTCGCCGACCAGGTCTCGCTGTCGGTGTTCACCGACTTCGTCGACTTCACCGAGTTCAAGCCCCAGCCGTCGCGGGTCGAGTCGCTGCAGGGGATGTTGTCGGAGGTGATCGCCTGGGCGGAGGCGTTGCAGCCGCTGCGCCGGGTCAGGAGTGCAGCCGCGTCGGCGTGATGACGACCGGGACGCTGAAGAGCTCGGCGAACCGTTCCGGGGTGCCGAACAGGGCGCCGATCCGTTCGGTGTACTTGGCCAGGTAGGCGGGCTGGCGGTCCGCGGGCGGCACGTCGTCGGCGACCGCGGCGGTGCCCTCCAGGCGCACGATGTTGCGGCCGAGGTCGGTGACGTCCAGCCCGAGGCTCACCCTCGGGTTGGCGGCGATGTTGCGCAGCTTCTGCTTGCCCGGCCGGCTGTAGACCAGGATCGTCTCGTCGTCGCGCAGCAGGAACCACACGGGCACGCTGATCGGCTGGCCGTCGGGCCGCACCGTGGTCAGCCAGGCCATGAGGTTGTGCCGCAACCGCGACTCGACCCGTTCGCGGTCGGCGGGCGGCAGGTGGGACGTGAGCTCCACGGGGACTCCCTTCGGACGGCCGCCGTGCACGCTAGCCGCGGGGTGTGACACCGGGCCCTCGCCCGCACCAGCCCGGGGTGCCCCGGCGCCGATGGGCTCCGTGACGCGCTCGTCCCAGCCCACCGCGGGGCACCCGCCGGCTCGGCCGGGGCCCCGCGGTCGGGGTCCGCCGACGGTCAGGGCGCGAGGTCCGGCACGGCCCGCATGGTCCGCGGGTCGACGGGGAGCGAGATGTGCTCGTGCGTGATCCGCCACCCGTGCTCGGTCCGGCGCAAGCAGACCGTCGAGCGCAGCCAGAGGTTCCGTTCCTCGGCGCGCTCGTGCGTGTCGCTCGCGGCGTCGAGCGACCCGGAGTCGTGGTGGATCATGTGCGCGAACGCGACGTCGCCGTCCACCGCGACCCGCTGGTCGACGGTGGTGAGCCCGATCGGGCCCTCGTACTCGGCGAACCACCGCCGGAAGTTCCGGCGCACCGCATCGGTCCCCGTGAAACGCAGCGGTGGCACGACGTCGAAGTAGACGACGTCGGGGGAGTACAGCGCCATCAGGCGGTCGACGTCCTTGGCGCGGCACGCCTCGACCCGTTCGTCGAGCAGCGCGGCGATCTCGTCCTGCGGTGTGTCGCCCATCGTCGCCCCTACGCCGCGCGTCCGGCCTTGAGCGCGGCCGCCGTCTCGACGGCGCGGCGGCCCTGGTGGCGGGCCGCCTCGAGGACGACCTCCCCGGGCGCACCCTCGCCTGCCACGTGCGAGGTGCCGTAGGGGTTGCCGGAGCGGAACTGGACGGGGTCGGTGTAGCCGGGCGGCACGATGATCCCGCCCCAGTGGTAGAAGACGTTGCTCAGCGCGAGGATCGTGGACTCCTGCCCGCCGTGGGCGGTGTTGCTCGCGGTGAACGCCGAGTAGACCTTCCCGGCGAGCCCTCCGGCGAACCAGAGGGGTCCCGCGGAGTCGAGGAACGCCTTGAGCTGCGCGGCCGGGTTGCCGAAGCGGGTGGGGGTGCCGAACAGCACCGCGTCGGCCCAGGCCAGGTCGTCGAGTTCGACGACGGGCACGTCGGCGGTGTCGCGCAGGTGCTGCTCCCACGCGGGATCGGCCTCGATCGCCGCCTGCGGCGCGGTCTCGGCGACCTTGCGCAGCCTGACCTCGGCGCCGGCCTTCTCCGCGCCCTCGGCCACCGCGAGGGCGAGCGCGTGCAGGGTGCCGGTGGCGCTGTAGTAGACGATCGTGACGGTGAGGGGTTCCACGCGGTCGGTCTCCTCTCTGCTCGTACGTGGTCACCTCCTCGACGAGGCAGCACCCCGGGATGTGAGGCGGGCGGGCGTGTCGTCGCGGGCCCCGGGAGCGAGTCAGCAGGGGTGACCCGAACCCCGGAGGCGACGATGACGACGTCCTCACCGGCCACCCGGCCCTTCTTCACCGACCCGGACTTCGACTTCGAGTTCCGCTGCGCCCTCGGCGACACCGCGAACGGGGTGGGCGACCCCGGCATGTGGCTCGCCACGGCGGCCCGCATCGCCGACGGCGACCGGTCGAGCTGGTTCACCGCGTGGACCAACCGGGCGGGCCAGCTCGCCGAGCTCGCCGCGTCACTCGCCGACGACGCGGCGTCGGCGTGGGCGTGGCTCGCGGCGTCGGCGGCGTACTCGCGCGCGCTGGGCGCGGTCGACGGCCTGCCTTCCGACCTCGCCGACGCCGTGCTGATTCCGACGTTCCGCGCGGGCCGCCGCGCCTGGGACGCGATGATCGACCGGTCCCGCGGCAGGCACGTGCGCGTCGACGTCCCCGCGGACGGCCCGCCCATGCCGGGCTACCTGCTGCGCCCGGCCGCCGAGGGGGCGGCGCGGCCGACGCTGGTGATCACCAACGGCAGCGACGGCGCCCTGCCCGCGCTCTGGTCGGCGGCGGGCGCCGGGGCGCTCGCCCGCGGCTGGAACGCCTTCGTCTACGACGGCCCCGGGCAGCAGTCGATGCTGTTCGAACACGGCACCGCGTTCCGGCCGGACTGGGAGGCCGTGCTCACCCCCGTGGTCGACGCGCTCGTCGCCCGCCCGGACGTCGACGCGTCGGCGCTCCTGGCCTACGGGATCAGCCAGGCCGGGTACTGGCTGCCCCGGGCACTGGCCTTCGAGCACCGGTTCCGGGCGGCCGTGGCCGATCCCGGGGTCGTCGACGTGTCCGCCTCGTGGATGGCGAACCTGCCACCGGAGATGGTCCAGCTGCTCGACACCGGACAGAAGGATCTGTTCAACCGTTACCTCGCCGAGGCCGAGCCGGATCCGGACGCCGAACGCACCTTCGCCTTCCGCGCCCGCCCGTACCGGATCGAGGACCCGTTCGACCTGTTCACCGAGGTGCGCCGGTACCAGCTGCGCGACGTGGCGGACCGGATCCGCACCCCGCTCCTGATCACCGACCCGGAGGGGGAGCGGTTCTGGCCGGGACAGTCCGACGAGCTCGCGGCCCTGCTCACCGCGCCGCACGAGGTCGTCCGGTTCACCGCGGCCGACGGGGCGGACCTGCACTGCCAGCCGCTCGCCCGCGCGCTGACGCAGGCCCGGGTGTTCGAGTGGCTCTCCGCGCACCTCGACGGCGCGGCGGGCGGCTACCGCCCGGCGAGCTCGGCCACGACCGACGCGAACGCATCGGCGCCCGCGTCGCCGACCACGAAGTAGGAGAAGCCGATCTCCTCCCGCCGCCGCTGCACCTCCTCGGCGGCGGCCACCGGGTCGGCGGGGAGCACGGCCAGCGAGTCCATCGCGCGCAGGGCGTCCGGGGACGTGTCCGGGGGCGCCATGAACCCCGCGACCGTGTCGCCCACGACCGGCACGTGCAGCGCCAACTCGAGGTCGTCCCGCGCGGCGCCGGCCTCGGCCGCCAGGCCCGCCACCTCTGTCCGCGGCACCTCGTGCAACGCGAACGTGATCGTGTCGGCCACCTCGGCGGCCAGCGCCCGCGCCTTCGGGCCGCTCACGGCCATCACCACCGGGGTGTGCCGGTCGGGGCCGTCGAGCTCGCGCAGCACAGCGACGGTCTCCCGCATCCGCGCGAGCCGCTCGGCCGGCGGGACCGGCGGGAGCCCGAGCCGCTCCACCTCCTCCTCGATCCCCGGCCGGCCGGCGCCGATGCCCAGCTCGAAGCGCCCGTCGGTGAGCAGCGACAGCGAGTGCGCCTGCCACGCCACCATCAGCGCCGGGCGCAGCGGGACCGCGTACACCCAGGTGCCCACCCGCAGGCCGGTGTGGGCCGCTGCGGTGGCGAGCATCGGCTCGGGGGCGGGCTGCCACTGCGGGACGTCGGGCACGAGGAGCGTCGAGTAGCCGCTGTCGGCGATGCGGCGCACGCGGTCCAGCCACGCCGACGGGTCGGTCGTGAGCGGGGCGACGACCCCGAACCGGAACGGTCTCGTCATGTCGGGACTCCTCGTCGTGGGCGCCGCCCGTGCCGCGGCATCATCCCTGCAACGAGTCCGCTTCTCCGACCCGGATCCGGACGTCCTGCGCCGAGATCTCGCCATCCCCGCGATCAGCGCGCCGCGATCAGCGCCTGCGGCGCCGCCTGCTTGATCCGCGTCCGCAGCCAGAGCAGCTGCCGGGACGTGTCGGCCGCGCAGGTGGAGACGACGTCGAGCAGCTCGCGGTCGCGCAGGCCCTGCCCGGCCTGCTGGATCACGGTCCAGGTCATGTCGACGAACGACGCGAGCGCGTGCAGGTCCTGCAGGTCGCGCAGCAGTCCGACCGGGCCGCTGCGCGCCTCCCCGAGCCCGGCGGCGAGCAGCCGCTCCGGCTCGGGCTCCCGGTGCTCGTGGTAGCGCTCGACGACGGGTCCGAGCGCCTCGACGTGCGCGTCGCTGCGCTGCGCGAGGAGGTGGCAGAGGTGGAAGACGTCGGGCTCGGCGGCGTGTGCGGTGCCGACCCGCCGGAAGCCCTCGGCGAGCGAGCGCTCCGCGGCGTGCTGGAGTCCGACGTAGGTCGCGAGGTGCACGTCAGCTCCCCTCCGGCGCGGCCGGGGCGCTCCCGACCTTCGTCACGCTCGCCGCCGCGATCTTGTGCAGCGGCTGCTTGGAGACCGGGTCCCATTCGGTGATCGTCAGCTCGTTGGCGGCGCGCCCCGGCCCGTCCGGGGCCCTGCCGTTCGGGGTGTCCCAATAGCCGTAGTGGAACGGGACGAAGACCACCCCGTCGCGGCCGCGGCCGATGCGGGCCGTGGCCTCGACGACCCCGCGCGGCGACTCGACCCGGACGAGGTCGCCCTCGGTGACCCCGAGGCGGTCCGCGTCGCCCGCCGACAGCTCCACCCAGGCGTCGGGTGCCGCTCGGTGCAGCCGCCGGCTGCGCCCGGTCTTCGTGCGGGTGTGGAAGTGGTGGACGGTGCGGCCGCTGATCACGGCGAACGGCCGCTCCGCGGTCGGGGCCTCCGGCGGCGGCACGTACTCGGCCGTCTTGAGGAACGCCCGCCCGCCCGGCTGCGTCGCCCGGTAGGAGGCGGGGTCGGTCGCGCCGCCGGTGAGCAGGTCGTGGCCGAAGTCCTCGCAAACGGCCGGGTCGGTGGGGAAGACGCCGTCGGCGTACAGCCGGTCGCGGCCGTCGGGTTCCTCCGGGGTGCACGGCCACGGGATGCCGCCGCCGTCGCGCAGCCGCGGGTAGGACAGGCCGGTGTGGTCGCACGGCCGCCCGCGGCTGCACTCCTGCCACGCGCGGAACGCGCCCTCGGGGTCGGACCAGCCGATGAGCGGGTTGCCGTCGCGGTCGCGGAGGTCCATGCGGCGGGCGTAGTCGAGGAAGATGTCGAGGTCGCTGCGCGCCTCGCCGGGTGGGTCGACCGCCTTCTCCGACAGGTGCACCGTGCGGTTGGCGTTGGTGTAGCAGCCCTGCTTCTCGCCCCACAGCGCCGCGGGCAGCACGACGTCGGCGTAGCGGGCGGTCTCGGTGAGGAACCCGTCCTGCACCACGACGAACGGTTCGTCGCCCGCGAGGATCCGCCGGATGCGGCCGAGCTCGGGCAGCGACACCGCCGGGTTGGTCCCGGAGATCCACAGGAAGCGGATCGATCCCTGCTCGGCGTAGCGCCACAGCTGCATCGCGTGCGTCGGCGGGGCCCAGTGCGGGATCGTGAGCGGGTCGACGTTCCACAGCCGCGCGAGCTCGTCGACGTGCGCGTCGTTGTTCCAGTTGCGGAAGCCGGGCAGGTCGCCGTCCGCGCCGGTCTCGCGGGTGTTCTGGGCCGTGGGCTGGCCGTTCATCTGCAGGACCCCGCAGCCGGGGCGCCCGAGCATGCCGCGCAGCAGGTGCAGGTTGTTGACCTGGCAGGAGGCGGCGGTCGCCTGGTGGGACTGGTAGAAGCCCTGCAGCACGGTCGAGACCACGCGTTCGGAGGTGCCGAAGATCTCGGCGGCGCACCGGATGTCGCCGGCGTCGACGCCGCAGACGTCCGCGGCCCATTCCGGGGTGCACCGCTCGACGGTGGCCGCCAGCTCGGCGAAGCCGGTGGTGTGGGCGTCGACGTAGCCGCGGTCGACCCAGCCGTGCGCGATGACCTCGTGGACGAGCGCGTTCATCAGCGCCTGGTTGGTGCCCGGGAGCGGGGCGAGGTGCACGCCGCCGGTCGCGAGCGCCGCTTCCGCCACGGGCGTGCGGCGCGGGTCGACCGCGACGACGCGCGGCGGGTCGGCCCCGTGCACGCGGTCGAGGACCCGCATCCACAGCACGGTCTGGGTCTCGGCCATGTTGTGGCCGAACAGGAAGATCGCGTCGCAGTGCTCGACGTCGGTGTAGCTGCCCGGCTGCCCGTCGGAGCCGAAGCTCTCCTTCATCGCGGCGGCGGCCGTGGCCGTGCACAGCCGCGTGTTGCCGTCCATGTGCGGGGTCCCCAGGCCCGCCTTCCCGATCACCGCCAGCGTGTAGTACTCCTCCAGGAACAGCTGGCCGCTGGTGTAGAAGCCGTGTGACAGCGGCCCGACCTCGTCGAGCAGCCGGCGGCTCTCCGCCACGACGCGGCCCATCGCGGTGTCCCAGTCGGTCTCCACCAGCCGGCCGCCCTCCCGGACCAGGGGCCGGGTCAGCCGGTCCGTGCGGCTCCACTGGTAGGAGGCGTAGAGACCCTTCGGGCCGAGCCTGCCGTGGTTGACCCGGTCCGCTGCGCGGCCGCGCACGCCGACCATCCGGCCGTCCTTCACCGCGATGTCGCAGCCGCAGCCGGTGCTGCACAGCACGCAGGCCGAGGGGACCCACCGGTCGACGTCGGCCTCGGTCAGGCCGTCGTCGAGGTGCTGGTCCACGCGCACCGGCCAGGGCTCGTGGCGTCCGTGCGGGGTGCGGGCGCCCCACACGTCGATCGTCCGGTCGACGGGTTCCACGATCTGCGCGTACCCCGGGCGGCGCTCCGGCATCCGGCCGCGGCGCTGGTCATCGGTCGAGATCGGCGGGGCCACACCCTCGAACCGGACGGTCTGTTCTCCGACACGGGGTCCGGACGGCTTGCGCCGAGATCTCGCCATCCCGGCGGTGCACCCGGTGACTACCCGCCCGTGGTCCGGAACCGGGCCCGGTGGTCCGACGGTGCGACGCCCACGATCCGGTGGAACGTGCGCCGCAATGTCTCGGCGGTGCCGAACCGCACCGGCGCGCGATGCTGTCCACCGGATCGTCCCGTTCTGCGAGCGCGCGTTGGGCCGCCTCCACCCGGACCCGTTCGACGTAGGGCGGTGTCCCGATCTCGCGGGTGAACTTCCGCTGGAAGTGGCGCGGGCTCAGCTTCGCCGGCGCGGCGAGGGCCGCGATGTCGTGCCGGCCGCCCGGGTCGGTGTCGATGGCATCGACGACCACCCGCAGCGCGTCGGTGGCCGCCGGCCTCGACCACAACGGGGTGCTGAACTGCGACTGGTTGCCCGGCCTGCGCAGGAACAGCACCAGCTCCCGGGCGACCTCGAGCGCGGCCTGCGCCCCGACGTCGTCCTCGACGAGTGCCAGCGCCAGGTCCATGCCGGCGGTCACACCGGCCGAGGTCCAGATCCGGCCGTCGCGGATGAAGATCGGTTCACGGTCGACGATCACCGCGGGGTGCTGGCGGGCCAGCTGCTCGGCTTGGAGCCAGTGCGTCGTCACCCGGCGCCCGTCCAGCAGCCCCGCCGCCGCGAGCAGGAACGTGCCGTTGCACACGGAGGCGACGCGACGGGCCGAAGCGCCGGCTGCGGCGAGCCAATCCATGAGCGTCGGGTCGGAGACCGCGGTGTGCACCCCCGCCCGCGACGATCACCGCGTCGGCGCCGCGCGGGTCCACGGCGGACACCGGGGCATCCGCGTTGATCGACAGTCCCATGGATGAGCGCACGAGGCCGGCTCCCCCCGCAGCGACGGTGCACGCGTAGCCGGCATCGCGCAACACCTCGAACGGGCCCACCAGGTCCAGCGACTGGTGGCCGTCGAAGATCAGGAAGGTGACCGCGGCGGCCTCATGCCCGAAGCGTGCCGCCCGGCCGCGCCGCCGTCCACCGCCCACACCCGCGGTGACGCGCCGTCGGACCTGCGTGGCGCGATCGGGGGGCTGCTGGTCGACGACGCCCTCCCGGCCGGCGACGAGCCTGGAGCCATGGCTGTCGGAGGCCCGCTGCTCATGGTCGGAAGCGCCGGTGCGTGGGCGGCCGGGTTGATCCTCACCAAGGTCGCGCTGGACGAGACCGGCGCGGCGCCGAACCTCGTGCTGGTCGTGCAGCTGAGCGCGTCGGTCGGGGTGCTGGGGGTGATCGGGCTCGTGGCCGGGGCACCGACCGGCGGCGCGTGGCGCCGCGGGTGGGTCGGCCTGCTCGAGCCCGGGGTCGCGTACCAGCTGGCGCTCGCAGGGCTCGCAGCGACCAGCGCGGCCAACGCGAGCGTGCTCGGCAGCATCGAACCGGCCGTGGTGCCGCTCATCGCGTGGGTGCTGCTCCGCGAGCGTCCGCACCGCCGGACGGTCGTCGTCGCGGCAGCGACGGCCGGAGCGGTCCTCGTCTCGTTCGCGGGCGACGGGGGAGGCGGGTCACCGATCGGCGACGGGCTCGTCGTCGCGAGCGTGGTCGTCGCGGCGCTCTACGTGGTGGTCGCCTCGCGGTACGTGGCGTCGGTGCCGCCGCTCCCCGCCGCGTTCACCCAGCAGGCCTGGGCGCTGGGCTTCGTGGTCGCAGGCGGCGTCGCCGTCTCCGGCAGCGCGCTCTGGCCGGACCTGACGACGCGCGGGCTGGTGCTCGTCGCGCTCTCCGGTGTCGTGGGCTACGCGCTGCCGTTCTGGCCCTACCTCGCGGCCCTCAGGCGCCTGCCGGTCGCCCGGGCGGCCGCCTACCTGACCCTGATCCCCGTCTGCGGGCTGGCGGGTTCGGTCGGGTTCCTCCGCGACCAGATCACCTGGCTCGACCTGGTCGGGGCCGGGTTGGTGGTCGGTCCGCTCCTGTCCGACGCCGTCGTCGGCCGGGCCGCGCGCATCGCGGTTCCACGACCATCGGGTGGCACCGCGGCGGGGCCCCGCGGTGCTCCTGAGAGCGCGCCACCACCGCGCGCAGGAACCGGCGCGCCGGCGGGCGCCCGCGGCGTTCGGCTCTCGCCGACCGGGTCGTCCGGCTGGACAACGGCCGCGGCGAGCCGCTCCGCGCGGGCGGATCACCCGTTGAGATCGGCGGGGTCCACGCCCTCGATGACGATCTCGACCCGGCGGTTGCGGGCCCTCGCCGCCGGGTCGTCGGAGCCATCCGGGCGGACCTCGGCCGCCACGGGCTGTGTCTCGCCGACGCCGCGGGCGGTGATGCGGTCGCGCTCGACGCCCCCGGCCACGAGGTGGTCGACGACCGCGTCCGCCCGCCGCTGGGAGAGGTTCAGGTTGTACCCGGCGGTGCCCTCGCCGTCGGTGTGCCCGGTGACCCGCACGGGCGCGTCGGCGAAGTAGGTGATCGCCTCGGTGAGGTCGTCGAGCACCCGGGTGGCGTCGGGGCGCAGGTCGTGCCGGTCGAACTCGAACAGCACGGTGTCGGGGAGGGTGATCACGGTGTCGCCACCGCGCGACGTGGCCCCGAGCTCGGAGAATGTGTCGGCGATCCGGCGCTCGATGTCGGAGGAGGCGTCGCTGCGGCTGCGCTCCAGCTGGGTGCCGCCCCGGCGCTCGGCGGTGCTGCTCGGTGCCGCGTCGGCGGTCGGGGGCGAGGCCGTGTCGGCCGGGGCCGCCTGCGGCGGGCCGGCCGGGGCGCACGCCGCGGCCGCGACGAGCGCGACGCCGACGATCCACCGGCCGCGGTTCACGTCCGGACCAGGTCGATCGGCACGACGAACTTGGGGAACACCGAGGTGTCGCTCTCCGACTCGAGGTCGAAATCGTCGATCTCCCTCGGGTAGACGTTGGTGACCAGCATCAGCCGCGCCGGGCTGCCGCGCAGCGGCCCGCGGAACGCCAGCGTGCCCTCGAGCGTCTCGCCCGGCACGAGGGAGATCACCGGCCTGTCCTCGTCCGGCTCGACGAGGTTGTACTCCTGGCCCGCGTCGTCGACCAGGCGCAACCGCTCGCCGGTCACGTTGCCCATGTGGATCGTGCACTCGGCGCGCGAGGCGTTGTTGATCTCGACATCGAGGTAGATGTCGTTGCCCTCGAACGCGAGCTCGTGCAGTGCCAACGTCATCCCGTTGGGGTGGACGACCTCGATGTCGAGGTCCTGCGACCGCGGTCCCGGTTCCTTCGTCGCGGACGCGTCGTAGGGTTCGGATTGCGGCTGCGCCTGGGGCGCGGGGGCCTGGCTCTGGGTTGTTGTGGGTCGCTCGGTGTCGCCGGGAAGCGCGGGGAACGCGCATCCCGCGGCCGTCAGGACGGCGAGGGCGAGCACCGAGCCGGCGCGTCGCGTCGACACGTGTCTCCTGCTCCTCGGGTGGGCGGGGTGCCGATGCTCTCCCGCCCACCCGGGGGACGCATTGCCGTTGCGCGCACGTTCGTTGGGAACCGGTGCACGGGTGATCGGGTCCTGCGATGGCGAACCACCCGATCGGGAACCAACGGGATGCCGCCGAACCACGTCCTACCGGTGAGGACCGACCGACGAGGTCCGCTCCGGGCGGGCCGGGGGGAGGGATCGACGTGGTCACGAAGGCGACCCGCGCACTCGCGGCGGCCGGCGCCGCGGTGCTGGTCGGCGGCTGCGGGGGCAGCGCGCCGGACGCCACCGCGGCGCTGGAGGTGGCGTCGACCGCGTCGACCGCCGTGCCCCCGGGCGAGGCACCGGCGGACCCGGCCCCGGTGGACGTCACGTGGGCCGACCTGGACGACGACGGGGCGAACGACCGGATCACCGTGCAGGCCGACCCGGGCGGCGGCTGGCAGCTGCGCGCCGACCTCGCCAGCGGGACCGTGACGGCGAAGCTCCCGAGCGACCAGCCCGAGGTGCTGGAGGCCGACCGGCGGGTCAGCGACGTCGACGGGAACCGCGTCGCCGAGGTGGTCGTGCCGGTGTCGATCGGGGCCAACGCGGTCGCGTCGGCGATCTACCTCTACGACGGGGAGGTCGGGCTGGTGCCGGTCAGCGGCCCCGACGGCCACCCCTTCTTCGTCTACGAGGGCGGTGGGGCCACCGCGGTGAACGGCTACGAGTGCGCCGACGACCACGACGGCCGTTCCCTCGGGCTGCTGGGCGTGACGTTGCGCGAGGACCTGCCGCCCGGCGCGCCGCCGCGGTACTCGGGTACCTACGTGGCCCACGCGGTGGTGGACGGCGTCGTGACCCCGCTCGAGTCCACCGCGATCGACGACGTCGCCGCCGACGACCCGCTGCTGCAGACCGATCCCGCGAGCTGCGCCCTGGCGGGCTGAGGCGTCACTCGACGTCGCCGCTGCGCTGCTCGGTGGGTGCGACCCAGACGGTCTTTGCGTTCACGAACGTCCGTGGCCCGAACGCGGCCAGCTCCCGCCCGTAGCCGGAGTTCTTCACCCCGCCGAAGGGGACCTCGGGCGTCGACTCGGTGAACTTGTTGATGTAGATCATCCCGGTCTCGACCTCGTCGACGAATCGCCGCTGCTCGGACTCGTCGCGGGTCCAGGCGCTGCCGCCGAGCCCGAACGTCGAGTCGTTCGCGATGCGGATGGCGTCGTCGACGTCGCGGGCGCGCCACACGCTCGCGACCGGCCCGAACAGCTCCTCGCGGTGCGCGGGCGAGCCGTCGGGGATGTCGGTGAGCACGGTCGGGGGGTAGAAGTTGCCGGGGCCGGGTAGCGGCTCCCCGCCGGTGAGCAGGCGGGCGCCCGCGGCCACGGTGTCGCGCACCTGCTGGTGCAGCGTCTGCACCGCGTCCGGCGAGGCGAGCGGACCGCAGTCGGTGTCGTCGGCCATCGGGTCGCCGATCCTCAGCGCCTCCATGCCCGCCACCAGCCGCCGCTCGAACTCGTCGGCGATGTCGGCGTGCACGATGAGGCGCTTGGCGTTGATGCACGACTGGCCGTTGTTCAGCATGCGCGAGGCGATCGCGTTCGAGACGGCGTCGTCGAGGTCGGCCGAGGGCATGACGATGAACGGGTCGCTGCCGCCCAGCTCCAGCACGCTGGTCTTCACCGCCTTCCCCGCGGCCGCGGCCACCTGGCGACCCGCGGGCTCGCTCCCGGTGAGGGTCACGGCGCGGACGCGGTCGTCGGCGATGATCCCCTCGATCGCACCCGAGCCGACGAGCAGCGTCTGGAACGTGCCGTCGGGGAAGCCGGCGCGGCGCAGCACGTCCTCGATGGCGAGCGCGCACTGCGGCACGTTCGACGCGTGCTTGAGCAGCCCGACGTCGCCCGCCATCAGCGCGGGCGCGGCGAACCGGAACACCTGCCAGTACGGGAAGTTCCACGGCATGATCGCCAGCACCGGGCCGAGCGGCTGGTAGCGCGTGAAGACCTCGCCGCCGGGCACCTCGTGCGGCACGTCGGCGAGGATCTCCTCGGTGTGCTCGGCGAACCAGCGGCAGCCCTTCGCGCACTTGCCGACCTCGGCGACCGACGACGCCAGCGTCTTGCCGACCTCGGGCGTCGCGATCCGGGCGAGGGCATCGGCCTCGTCGTCGAGGATGTCGGCGGCGCGGCGCAGCAGGTCGGCGCGCTCGGCGTAGCTCGTCGCGCGCCAGCCGCGGAACGCCTCGGCCGCCAGGGCGAGCTTCTTGTCCAGCGCCCCGTCGTCGAGCGGGGCGAACTCCCGCACGGTCTCGCCGGTCGCCGGGTTGATCGTCGCGATGGCCATGTCCGGGGGCTACCCGGGGTGGGCGGGCTCACGCCCGGTGGAGCGAGCCGGCCGCGATGTCGGATCCACCCGAGACGCTGGTGCCGTGTACCAGCACCTGGATCCCGGTCCGATCCCGCCGGCGTCGTCCCCGGCTACGGCGCGGGTGATGCGGCGGACCCGGAGGGCCGGCACGCGGCCGGAGTTGGCCCTGCGCAGCGCCTTGCACCGGCGCGGGCTGAGGTTCGTCGTCGACCGGCCCGTGCCGGGCGGGGACCGCCGCCGGCGCGTCGACATCCTCCTGCGCGGCGCGCGGGTCGCCGTGTTCGTCGACGGGTGCTTCTGGCACTCCTGCCCCGAACACAGCCACCTGCCGAGGACGAACACGAGCTGGTGGCGCCGGAAGTTCCGCGGCATCGCGCGCCGCGATCGCGACACCGACGCGAGGCTCGTCGCCGCGGGCTGGCTCGTCGTCAGGGTCTGGGAGCACGAAGACCCGGACGACGCGGCCGAGTCGATCGACCGGATCGTGCGCCATCGTGCCGGTGCGCACGGGCCGCGGCGTCCACACCCGGACAGACGGGTGCGTTCGGGCGACGGGGGCGGCCGAGGGGCGGCCGCCGGCGACGGTCGGGTCGGCGCCGGCGAGCGCGGTCGGCGCCACTTCCCCACCGGTCGCCGTCGACCTCCGCCGCCGCCCGTGCGACGGCGGCGGAGGGACTCCTGATCAGACGTACTGCGCGGCGTGGCGGGCGGCGTCGCGGTCGACCGGCCGCCGGATCGCCCCCTCGTCGTCGAGCCGGTCGATCTCCGCGGCCCCGAGACCGAGCTCGCGGAGCACCTCGACCGTGTCCTGCCCGAGGCGGGGCACCGGCCGCCGCACCGTGCCCGGGCTGCGCGAGAGCCGGACCGGGTATCCGATGAGCTGCGCCCGGAACTGGTCGGCGACGTCGACCTCGACCAGCAGGCCGTTGTGGCGCACCTGCGGGTGCCGGAGCGCCTCCTGGATCGTCAGCTGCGGGGCGCAGAGGACGTCGACGGAGCCGAGCCGTTCGAGGGCCTCCTCCGTGCTGAGCCGGGCGACGACCGGCGCGATGATCTCGTTGGCGATGTCGCGGTTGCGCGCCTGCAGCTCGGGGGTCGCGAGCTCAGGTCGCAGGCTGAGGTCCTCGATCCCCAGCGCCGTGCAGATGCGCTGCAGCGCGTTCGGCCGGAAGAGGCCGAGCACCGTGATCACGCCGTCGGTGGTGTCGAACGTCCCGCCGTACCACTGGGTGACCCAGTTCAGCTCCTCCCCGTACATGGTGTGCGCAGCGACCTCCATCATCTGCATCGACACCGCCGTGTCGAGCAGGTTGACGGTGACCTCCTGGCCGTGCCCGGACCGCTCCCGCTCGTACAGGGCGGCGAGGACGCCCTGGACCAGCAACATGCCGGACGCGAAGTCGACCTGGGCGGTCGGGTTCAGCTCGGACCGGCGGCCGGGGGCGGCGAAGGCGCGGGCGAGCCCGCTGACCGACTGCGCCAGCATGTCCTGCCCGGGGCGGTGGGCCATCGGGCCGTCGGGCCCGTAGCCGGAGGCGCTCGCGTAGATCAGGCGCGGGTAGCGCTGCACGAGGTCGGCGTAGGAGAGCCCGAGCCTGCGGACGGCGTCGGGCCGGTAGTTGTGGATCAGGACGTCGGTCCGCTCCAGCAGCCGGTGCAGGACCCGCATCCCGCCCGGCGTCTTGAGGTCGAGGCTGATGCTGCGCTTGTTGCGGTTCAGCGAGGCGAAGTAGGACGAGACCCAACCGTTCTCGACGGCGGCCCGGTCGAGCAGGCGCATGGCGTCCCCGTTCGGCCCGCGTTCGACCTTGATCACGTCGGCCCCGAGGTCGCCGAGCGTCTGCCCGGCGAGCGGTCCCTGCATGATCTCGCACAGCTCGAGGACCCGGATGCCCTCCAACGCCCGGCTCACGCGCCCACCCCCGCGTAGACCGCCTTCGCGATGAGCAGGCGCTGGATCTGGTTGGTCCCCTCGTAGATCTGGGTGATCTTCGCGTCGCGCATCATCCGCTCCACCGGGTAGTCGCGGATGTAGCCGTAGCCCCCGAAGAGCTGCACGGCGTCGGTGGTCACCGACATCGCGTTGTCGCTGCACAGCAGCTTGGCCATGGACGCCTTCGCGCGGGCGTCCGGGTGCCCGGACTCGATGAGGCCGACGGCTTCGTAGAGCAGGGCCCGCGCCGACGCGACCCGGACGGCCATGTCCGCGACCATCCCGCGCACCATCTGGAAGCGGGAGATCGGCTGCCCGAACTGCGTGCGTTCCGTCGTGTAGGCGACCGCGGCGTCGAGCGCGCCCTGCGCCACCCCGAGGGCCTGCGCCGCGATCAGCGCCCGGCTGCCGTTCAGCTCGGACATGATGTAGCGGTAGCCCTGGGTGGGGTCGCCGACCACGCGGACGTCCGGCACGACGCTGCCGTCGAGGACGATGTCGGCGGTGGGGCTGCCGCGCAGGCCCATCTTGCGTTCTTTCGGGCCGAAGGACAGGCCCGGGTCGTCGCGGTGGACGACGAACACGCCGTAGCTCGACTCGCCGGTGCGGGCGAGGACCGCGTACCAGTCACCCCACGGCGCGTTGCTGATGAAGCGCTTCTGGCCGGTGAGGCTCCACCCGCCGTCGACCTTCGTCGCGGTGGTCGAGAGCCCGGCGACGTCGGAGCCCGCGGTCGGCTCGGTGAGGCACCACCCCGCGCCGGCCCGCCCGGACGCGACCTGCGGCACGACGAGCTCCTGCAGCTCGGCCGACCCCTCGGAGAGGATCGTGCAGGTCCCGGCCCAGTTCACCAGCAGCACGTGCGAGGTCGTCATGCAGGCGCGGGCGATCTCCTCGACGGCGATGACCTGGGTGAGCAGGTCGGCGCCGGAACCGCCGAGGTGCTCGGGGTGGGCGAGGCCGGCGAGGTCGGCCTCGACGATCGCCTCCCACGCCTCGGTGGGGAAGCGTTCCTCCTCGTCGACGGCGGCGGCGTACGGCGCGATCCGCTCGGTGGCGACCTGCCGGACGACCTTGCGGAACTCCGTGTGGATGTCCTGGGGGGTGCCGGTCATGACGGGACGTCTCCCTCCGCTGGGGTGGTGGTCGTCTGTTCGGTGATCGGGGGCCAGGAGAGGTCCCCGCCCGCACCGGGACGTGCGGTGATCCGCGCGCACTCGTCCGGGGTGAGCCCGAACCCGCGCAGCACCTCGGCGGTCTCACCCGCCGTCGGGGTCGGCCCCGGCTCCGGCGCCGTGCGGGACAGCCGGGGCACGGCGGGAACGCGGGTCAGGTCGAAGCCCGGATGCCGGGATGCGATGTGCGGGTGCGCGGCGAGCTCGTGCGGTTCGAGGACGGGGGTGACGCAGGCGTCGCTGTCTGCGAAGTGGGCGGCCCAGGTGTCCCGGTCCTTCGTGCGGAAGGCGGCTTCGAGCGTCCGGGCGAGCGAATCCCACCGCTCCGGCGCCAGGTGGTCGGGCACCCCGTTCTCGTCGTCGAGCCCGAGCCCTCGCCAGAGCGCGGCGAAGAACTGCGGTTCGAGTGCCCCGACCGCGACGTACCTGCCGTCGGCGCACTCGTAGGTGCGGTAGGCGGGCATCGTGCCGGTGAGCACCCCGGTGCCCCGCTCGGGCAGCGTCGGCGTGCCCCAGTCCGCGAAGGGCATCGCCATCATCGACAGCACGCCGTCGACCATCGCCGCGTCCACGTGCTGGCCGACGCCGGAGCGCTCCCGCTCGTGCAGGGCGGCCAGGATCCCGAACGCGGCGAGCAGCCCGCCGCCGCCGAAGTCGGCGAGCAGGTTGAGCGGCGGCGTCGGGGGCTCGCCCGCGCGACCGAAGGTCCCCAGCGCGCCGGCGACGGCGAGGTAGTTGATGTCGTGCCCGGCGCGCTGGGCCAGCGCGCCGTCCTGCCCGTAGCCGGTGAGGCTGCACGAGACGATTCGCGGGTTGATCCGGCTCAGCCGCTCGTGGTCGGCCCCGAGCCGGGCGGCCACGCCGGGCCGGAAGCTCTCGATCAGGACGTCGGTGCGGGCGACCATCCGGTCGAACAGGGCCCGGTCGTCGGCCGACTTGAGGTCCAGCTCGACGGCGTGCTTGCCGCGGCGCAGCACCGGGATCGGGGCGCCGGTGCGGCCGCCTCCCACCATCACCACGTCCGCGCCGAGGTCGGCGAGCAGCATGCTGCAGTAGGGGCCGGGGGCCAGCCTGCTGAGGTCGAGGACCCGCAGCCCGCTCAGCGCACCTCGCGTCACAGGGTCGCCTCCTGGATGCGCGCCGTGGCGGGGCGGAGCGCCGCGGTGCTCAGCAGGCTGAGCAGGGCCAGGCCGGCGAGCAGGACGCCGACCGCCATCGGTCCGTGCACCGCGGCGATCGCCGCGGCCACCATCGGCGCGATCGCTCCGCCGAGGATGCCGCCGAGGTTGTAGGCGACCCCGGCCCCGGTGTAGCGGTACTCGGTGGCGAACAGCTCCGGGAGGTAGGCGCCGACCGGGCCGTACGCGATCCCGTAGACGCCGAGCATGCCGGCCAGCGCGACGCCGAACGCGATCCCCGAGAGCCCGGTCACCCAGGTGAACAGCAGCAGCACCACCGGGACGGTGAGGGCGTAGGCGACGAGGATCGTGCGTCGCCTGCCGTACCGGTCGGACAGGATCCCCGCCGCAACGGTGGTGAGCGCCAGCGCGGCGCTCGCGACGATGCCCAGCGCGAGCACCGCAGCCCTGCTGAGGGCCGGTCCGTCGGCCGAGGTCCCGTACGCGGTCATGTAGGCGGTGGCGACGTAGAACAGGGCGAACAGGACGGTCATCACGCCCCCGCCGAGCAGCACCTCGCGCCACTGCGCCCGCAGCACGGCGCGCAGCGGGACGACGGCCGGGCCGGTGTCGCCGCGTGCGGCGCGATCGGCCACGTGCCTGCGGAACGCCGGGGTCTCGGCCACCGACAGGCGGACGTACAGGCCCACGAGCACGAGCACGGCGCTGCAGAGGAACGGGATCCGCCAGCCGTAGCTCAGGAAGGCCGGGCTCGACGGCCCCACCACCACGTCGACGGCGAGGAACGTCGCGCTGGACAGGGCGAACCCCAGGGCCGGACCGAGCTGGGGGAAGACCGCGTAGAGGCCCCGCTTCGCGGGCGGGGCGTACTCGGCGGCCAGCAACGTCGCCCCGGCCCACTCCCCGCCCACGGCCACGCCCTGCGCGAAGCGGAGCACGGTCAGGGCGATCGGTGCCGCGACCCCGATCGTCGCCGCGCTCGGCAGCAGACCGATCAGAACGGTCGCCACCCCCATCAGCAGCAGGGTGGCGACGAGCGTGTTCTTCCGGCCGAAACGGTCACCGAAGTGGCCGCACACAACGGCCCCGACTGGTCGCGCGACGAATGCGACGCCGAGCGTGGCCAGCGAGGCGACCACGGCCGCGGAGTCGCCCAGCGCGGGGAAGAACACCGTGGGGAACACCAAGGCCGCCGCGGTTCCGTAGATGAAGAAGTCGTAGAACTCGATGGTGGTTCCCGCGCAGCTCGCGAGGGCGACCCGGCGCAGCTGACCTGCGTTGACGTCCAGGTCGGAGCGCTCGGTCCGGCGGGGTGTTCCGCGTGGGTGGGGCGGGGCGATCGATCGTTCGGGCATGACTCATCTCCCTTGACGAGATCACGGGGGAATGCGGGCGAAAACACGGAAAGTGAGACGCCTGGCGATCGCGGCGTGCGATTGTCGCGGTGGCAGAAACGGTAAGCGGCCCGATGGCGCCGGTCCATGTCCCCGCAGATGAGCGGCCGCTGCTCCCGTTGTGCGGCGGCACAACAGCATCGATCATCGGCGGACGGCGCGGACCGAGGGAGCAGCGATGCAGGACCGGGGTGGATGGACGCCGGGCGCCTTCGACGGGGTCGCGGTGCGGCTGCGGGAGCGCGCGGACGGGCTCGCCGAGGAGATCATCGAGGAGATCCGGGCCCACGTGCCCAGCTACGAGTCGGTGCCCCGGGCGTCGCTGCGCCACTCCCTGCTGCAGCACGTCGAGACCGCGGCCACCGCCCTGGCCGCCGGTCGGGTCCCGGAGCGGATCCGCGACGTGAGCGTGGCCGCGGAACGCGCGCGGGCCGGCATCCGGATCGAGCACGTGCTCCTCGCGATCCGCGTGTCGTTCCAGTGCCTGCGCGAGTTCGCGATCGAGACGGCCACCCGGCTGGGGATCCCGACCGCGATCCAGCTCGAGGGGATCCGGGTCCTCTGGGAGGTCAACGACCTGGTCAGCCGGGAGTACGCGGTCGCCCACCGCGAGGCGGACCTCGAGATGGCGAGGACGGCCGAGTCCCGTCGGGTGGAGATCCTGCGCCGCCTGCTCACCCAGGAGGCGCTCTCACCCGAGACCGCGGTGCTCGCCGGGTCGCTGGGCCTCGTCGCCGGGGCGCGCTACCGGGCGTTCCGGGCCCGCCCGGAGGAGGACGGGTCGGCCTCCTCCCTCCTGCAGGAGATCGTGCGGTGGGCGGCGACCCACCGCCTGGACGCGGTCGGCGCCGTCGTCGAGGGCGACGCGGCGGGCGTGCTGGCCGCCACCGAGGCGATCCCGGCAACGGGCCCCACCGTCGCCGTCGGGCCCGTGGTGGAGCTTCGCCACCTGCACGAGTCCTACCGGGTCGCCAGCCGGGTCATGGAGGTCGCCTCGCAGTTCGGCCGCCACGGGCCGCAGACGCTGCAGCAGATCTCGCTGCGCGTCGCGGTGGCGGCCGAGCACGACATCGGCGACGTCCTGGTCGAACGCTTCCTCGGCCCGCTCCTGGACCAGGGGGAGTTCGGCGTCGAGCTCGTCGCGACCCTGGACGCCTTCCTCGCCGCCGGGATGAACACGGCGGTCGCGGCCCGCGCGCTCGTCGTGCACCCGAACACGCTGCGCTACCGGATCAACCAGGTGAAGCGGCTGAGCGGGATCACCCTGCGGTCGGCGCAGGAGACGAGCGAGGTGTGGTGGGCGCTGCGCCGCTACGAATGGGCGCGCCGCACCGGGCACCTGCCGTGAGCCGGCCCGCTCAGCGGCCGGCGAGCGCGGTCGGCACCACCACCTCGCCCGTCGCCCGCCCGCGCTCGTCCAGCATCCAGCCCATCCGCTTCGGGGTGCGCAGGTTGACGGCGTTGTCGCGCAGCCGCATCCACGGCAGCCGCTCGCCGAACAGGCGCTCGATCCGCAGCATGTCGTGCACGGAGCGGGTCCACACCGTCATCGCGATGTTCGCGTCGCCGGTCATGGACATGCACATGCGCAGCTCGGGGAGGGTCGCCAAGGCCGCGATCGTGCGTTCCTGATCGGCCGGCTCGACGTGGGCGGTCCAGGTGCTGCTCACCGACCAGCCGGAAACCTCGGCGGCGAGCTCGCAGCGGAACGACAGCAGGTCGGAGCCGATGAGCCGGGCGAGCTGTCGGCGCACGGTCGCGGTGTTGCGCCCGGTCGCCCTGGCGAGCTCGGCCGCGGTGCGGCGGCCGTCCACGGCCAGCCCCTCGATGAGCGGCCACGCGTGCGCGGGCGGCGTCGTCCGGACGGCCGGCGTCGAGCGGGCCTGCTCCGCCTCCAGCGCCACCACCTGCGCCGGGTCGAGCGCGTCGAGGCGCCAGTGGGTGCCGTGCCGGTGGATCGCGGTGGCCACGTACGTCCGTTGGCGCTCGACGCCCGGCAGGGCCTCGAGGTCGTCGAGCACGAACGCCGTCAACGAGGCCAGGTCCGGGGTGATGACGGTGAGCAGCAGGTCGCGGCCGCGGGTGGACTCCTCGACCGTGACGGCCCGCGGGTCCCGGCACACCGCCTCGACGACGGACCGCCGGGCGCCGGGCAGGCAGTCGACCTCGACCAGCGCGAGCGTGACGTGCCGGTAGCTGCCGCCCGGGTGCGCGGTGACCCAGGCCAGCCCGCGCTCGCGCAGCCGGCTCCAGCGGGCGGCGAGCGTGGCGGGGTTCGAGCCGAGGACGCGCGCCGCCGCGGCCCACGAGACCCGCGGCGCGATCTGGAGCGCGTGCAGCAGCGCGAGGTCGTGCTCGTCGATCTCGTCCGGGCCGGCGTCGTGCACGGATCTGCTCACCAGGCACATCTTGCTGCACGAATCGATGGATTCTTCTCCGAGTGACGAAACCGGTGCGCACACTGCGCCGGACGTCGAGAACGGAGGTGGACGTGTCGGTCCTCGAACAGGCCCGCGAGATGGCGGGGGAGCTCACGCGGTGGCGCCGCGACCTGCACGCCCACCCCGAGGTGGGCCTGCAACTGCCGCGGACGCAGGAGGCGGTGCTCGCCGCGCTCGACGGCCTCCCGGTCGAGATCAGCACGGGCACGGCGGCCACCTCGGTCACCGCCGTGCTGCGCGGGGGCGGGGACGGCCCGCCCGTGTTGCTGCGGGCCGACATGGACGCGATCCCGGCGCAGGAGCTGACCGGGCTGCCGTACGCGTCCACGGTGCCCGGGGTGATGCACGCCTGCGGCCACGACCTGCACACCGCGATGCTCCTGGGCGCCGCCCACCTGCTCGCCGCGCGGCGCGACCGGCTGCCCGGCGACGTCGTGCTGATGTTCCAGCCGGGCGAGGAGGGCTGGGAGGGTGCCCGCGCGATGATCGAGGAGGGTGTGCTGGACGCCGCGGGCCCGCGGGTCGCCGCCGCGTACGGCATGCACGTGTTCTCCACCCTCCCGCAGCGGTTCCACACCCGCCGCGGCGCGATGCTCGCCTCCTCCTCCGCGCTGGAGGTGACCGTGCACGGGGAGGGCGGCCACGCCTCCACCCCGCACCTGGCCCGCAACCCGGTCGTGGCCGCGGCCGAGATGGTGCTGGCGCTGCACACGCTGCGCACCGACGTGTTCGACCCGGTCGTGCTGACGACGGCCGTGCTGCACGGCGGGACGCGGCGCAACACCATCCCGGCGTCGGCGAGCTTCGAGGCCACGGTGCGGACCTTCTCCGAGGCGGCCGCGGTCCGGGTCGGCGACGAGGCGCGCCGGCTGCTCGACGGCATCGCGGCCGCCCACGGCGTCGAGGTCGACGCGCGGTTCGTCCGGGAGCGCCCCGCCACCGTGAACGACGCGGACGAGGTCGCGTTCGTCGACGAGACCGTGCGCGAGGCGCTGGGCGAGGAGTGGCTGCGGCCGCTCGAGAACCCGTTCACCGGCGCCGAGGACTTCTCGCGGGTGCTCGCCGAGGTGCCCGGCGCGTTCGTCGCGCTCGGCGCCCTCCCGGACGGGGCGGACCCCGCCGAAGCGCACTTCAACCACAGCGGCCACGCCGTGTTCGACGAGGCCGTGCTCCCGCTCGGGGCCGCCCTGCACGCCGAGCTCGCCCTGCGCCGGGCCGGTCGGCCCGGCCCCGCCCGGAACCCGGAGGACCAGCGATGACGGCAGTTCCCGACAACCGCAGGCGCGCCCGCCGGGCGCTGCTCGCCATCGGCTTCGGCCACGCCCTCGAGTGGTACGACTGGGGCATCTACGCGATCTTCGTGCCGTTCTTCGCGGCGCAGTTCTTCGACCCCGCCGATCAGGTGTCGGCCGTGCTGTCCAGCCTCGCCGTGTTCGCCGTGGGGTTCGTGGCCCGCCCGGTCGGCGGCATGGTGGTCGGGCGGCTCGCCGACCGGGTCGGCCGCCGCCCGATGATGGCGCTCACCGTCGGCGGCATGGCGGTGGCGAGCCTGGTCATCGGCATCTCGCCGACCTACGCGACGATCGGGGTCGGGGCGTCCGTCCTGCTCGTGCTGGCCCGGATCGTGCAGGGGCTGGCCACCGGCGGCGAGCTGCCCTCGGCGCAGACGTACCTGGCCGAGGCCGCGCCCCCGCAGCGGCGGGGCCTCTGGTCGAGCGTCATCTACATCGCGAGCGTCGGCGGGAACACGATCGGCGTGCTGCTCGGCCTCGTCCTCTCGCTCACCCTGACGCAGGCGCAGATGAGCGAGTTCGGGTGGCGGATCCCGTTCATCGTCGGCGGGGTGCTCGGCGTGGTCGCGCTGTGGATCCGCCGCTCGCTGGAGGAGACCGAGGCGTTCCGGCGCGAGGCAGCGGCCGATCCCGCCACGCGCCCGCGGATCTGGCCGGAGATCGTGCGCCACCGCCGGGAGGCCGCGCAGGTCGTCGGGCTGTCGGTCGGGTTCACGGTCGTCTACTACTCGTGGGTGATCGCCGCCCCCGCCTACGCGATCAGCGAGCTGGGGATCGACTCCAGCGCCGCGCTGCTGGCCGGGGTGCTGGCGAGCCTGGTCCTCATCGCCGTCCAGCCCGCGTGGGGCGCGCTGTCGGACCGGATCGGACGCCGTCCGGTCCTGCTGATCAGCTCGCTGGGCACCGCGGCGCTGCTGTTCCCGCTGCAGGCGATGGTGCGCGACGCGGTGCAGCTCGGGATCGCGATGTCGATCGCGATGGTGTTCATCGGCGCCGGGATCGCGATCCTGCCCGCGGCCTACGCCGAGATGTTCCCGACCCGGATCCGCGCGGTCGGCCTCGCCGTGCCGTACTCGATCGCCGTCGCCGCGTTCGGCGGCACCGCCCCCTACCTGCAGACCTGGGTCGGTTCCACGCTGGGCCGCCCGGCGTTCACCGCATACGTGGTGGCGCTGCTGGTGGTCACCGCCGCCACCGTGCTGACGCTGCGCGAGGGGCGCGGCCGCGACCTGGCGACCGGCGAGCTCCACCTCGGACGGGAGAGTGAGCAGCGTGAACCCGCTCGACCTGCTGCGTGACGACCTCGAGGTCGTCGACCTCGCCCAGCCCCTGCAGGTGGGCATGCCCACCTCGCCCACCCACCCGGCCTTCGACTTCGCGCTCCGGCAGCGCCACGGCGACGTCGCGCGCGCCGACGGCATGACCGGCTCGCACGAGGTGATGGTCCTCGGCGGCCACGTCGGCACGCACGTGGACGCGCTCAGCCACGTCGCTGTCGACGGGCTGCTGCACGGCGGCGTGCCGGTCGCCGACGCCGTCGAAGCGGGCCGCTACCGCACGCACGGCATCGACCAGGTGCCGCCGCTGCTGCGGCGCGGCGTGCTGGTGGACGTCCCGCGGGCCCGCGGCGTGACCCGGCTCGCCCCGGGCGAGCCGGTGGGCGTCGCGGACCTGCAGGCGGCCCCCGAGCCGCGACCCGGCGACGTGGTGCTGGTCCGCACCGGGTGGGCGCAGCTGTGGCCCGACCCGCCCGCGTACGTCGGCGGGCCCGACGGCGTCCCCGGCGTGGACGTGGAGGCGGCCCGCTGGCTCGCCGAGCGGGGGGTCGCGGCCGTCGGGGCCGACACGATCGCGCTGGAACACATCCCCGCCGGGGGCGGGCTGTCCGCGCTGCCGGTGCACCGCATCCTGCTCCACGAGGCGGGCATCAACCTGATCGAGGTGATGGCGCTGGAGATGCTGTCCGAGAGCCTGGCCGCGCACGGCACGGGCGAGTTCCTGTTCGTCGGCGCACCGTTGAACGTGCGCGGCGCCACGGGTGCGCCGATCCGACCGCTGGCGGTGATCGGGTCGTGAGCACCTCGGACCCGATCGTGCTCGGGGACGTGTCGGTGACCCGGGTGATCGAGTGGACCGGCAAGGTCCGGACCGTCGCCGACATCGTGCCCGACAGCACGCCCGCGGGCCGCGCCGCGCTGGAGCCCGTGTTCCGCGACCCCGCCGACGACGGCTACCGGTGCGCGATCCAGACCTGGGTGCTGCGCAGCGAGGGGCGCACCATCCTCGTCGACACCGGGGCGGGCAACGACCGCGACCGCCCCCAGATCCCGACGTTCGACCACCTGAGCACGCCGTTCCTGGACAACCTCGCCCGGGCGGGGGTGCGTCCCGAGGACGTCGACGTCGTGGTCAACACGCACGTGCACTACGACCACGTCGGCTGGAACACCCGGCTGCAGGACGGGGAGTGGGTGCCGACCTTCCCCAACGCCACCTACCTCGTGCCGCGGATCGACCACGACTACTTCGACCCGGTCAACGAGCACCGCAGGCCCGCGCCGGTCACCGACGCCGATCGGCTGCGCCGCCGGGGGAGCCACCTGGTGTTCGGCGACAGCGTGCGACCGGTCGTGCAGGCGGGGCTGGTGACGCTGTGGGAGGGCCGGTACGAGATCGACCGCAACCTGACGCTCGAGCCCGCGCCCGGGCACACGCCCGGCTCGTCGGTGCTGCGGCTGCGGTCGGGGAGCGATCGCGCGGTGTTCGTCGGCGACATCCTGCACAGCCCCGTGCAGCTCGCCGAGCCCGACGCCAACAGCTGCTTCTGCGAGGACGCCGCCGGCGCTCGCGCCACCCGGCGCCGGATCCTCGCCGAGGCGGCCGACGAGCGGATCCTGGTCGTGCCCGCGCACCTGCCGGGCCACGGGGCCGCCGAGGTGCGGGCGCGGGGTGGCGGGTTCGAGGTCACGCGCTGGGCCGGGTTCCGGCCGGTCGGGGACGGCGTGCCCGCCTCAGCCGGCTGAGCCGCCCACCACGCCGCGCGGGGGCGCCCCCCTTACTTCAGGAAAGCCACATTCACGAAGCCCACGTTCATGAATGTGGCTTTCCTGAACATCGGCCCCCTCAGCCGTCCAGCAGCACCGGCAGCTCGGTCAGCCCGCGCAGCACCAGCCCGTCGCCGTGCCCCCACCGCAGCTCGCCCGGCTCGACGGCCAGCCGCATCCGGGGGAACCGCGTGTGCAGCGCGGCGAGCGCGATGCGCGCCTCCAGCCGGGCCAGCGGCGCGCCGAGGCAGTGGTGGATGCCGTGGCCGAGCGCGAGGTGGCCGCCGTCGGAGCGGTGGATGTCGAACCGGTCCGGGTCGCGGTAGCGCGCCGGGTCGCGGTTCGCCGCCGCCAGCGACACGATCACCTGCGCGTCGGCCGGGACCACGGTGTCGCCGATGCGGACCTCCTCGGTGGTGTAGCGGAACGTCGAGTGCGGCACGGGCGCGTCCCACCGCATCGCCTCCTCCACCACGCGGGGCGCGAGCTCGGGGTCGGCGACGAGCGCGTCGCGCTGCGCCGGGTGGCGCAGCAGCGCGACGGTCGCGTTGCCGATGAGGCTCGTGGTCGTGTCGTGCCCGGCGACGATCAGCTGGAAGATCGTGGAGAGCATCTCCTGCTGCGTGAGCGCGCCGTCCCGCGCGGCGACGACGAGGTCGGTGACGAGGTCCTCGCCGGGCTCGGCGCGCTTGAGCTCCAGCAGCGCGCAGAGGTAGCCGACGACGGCATCCGAGGCGGCCACGGCCTCGGGGCCCTGGCCCGGGGCGAGCAGGGTCCGGATCCACCGGCCGAGGTCGGCGCGGTCGGCGCGCGGCACCCCGAGCAGCTCGCAGATGACCGTGAACGGCAGCGGGAACGCGTACTCGGCGACGAGGTCGACGACCCCGTGCCGGGCCGCCACGGCGTCGAGCAGGTCGTCGACGATCCGGCGGATCCGCTCCTCCAGCCGGTCCACCCGGCGCCGGGAGAACGCGGGCATCGCCATCCGGCGCAGCCGGGTGTGGTCGGGCGGGTCGACGGCGAGCATGTGGCGGGCGAGCGCCGGGCCGGGCAGGCCCTCCGCGACGACCTCGCCGCTGCGGGCGAGCGCCGCGTGCATGTCCTTGGACAGCCGCGGGTCGTTCAGAGCGGCGCGCGCCTCGGCGTGCCCGAGGACGAGCCACGCGGTGTGGCCGTCGGCGAGCCGCACCCGGTGCACCGGCCCGGTGGCGCGCACCCGCTCGAACAGCGGGAAGGGGTCGTCCCGGTCGTAGTGGGCGGGGCCGCCCCACGCGTCCAGCGCGGGGTCACGCAGCGACGTGCTCATCGAGGACCTCCCGGAAACCGGAGCACAGCAGGTCGATCACCGCCAGCAGCCCGTCGATCGGCTTGCAGATCGCGGTCTGGGTGCACGCGTAGCGGGTCGTGCCGCGGGTGACGTGCAGGCGGTAGTGGATGAGGACGCGGTCACCGACGGGTTCGCCCGCCGCGCTCACCAGCCGCACGGTGTCGAACCCGGCGAAGAAGCCGTGGAAGCGGGCGACGACGTCGGCACGCCCGTGGGCCTCGATCGGGCCGCCGGGCAGGAGGGCGCGCAGCCGTGCCGTTTCGGTGATCACGGCGGCGAGCCGCTCCGGGTCCCGCGCGGCGACGAGCGCGGCGACCTCGGCGGCGATGGCCTGGTGCTGCGTGTCATGCCGCATGGCGGACCCCTCAGCTCGCACGCCCGGCGAGCGCGTCCAGGTGGTCGACGAGGTGGTCGGTGAGGTCGCGCGCGTCGGCCGCGGCGCCGTCGATCAGCGTCGACTTGCGGCGGCGCAGGAACGGCAGGCCCATGACGTAGAGGCCGGGCGCGGCGGTGACGCCGCCGTCGTGCACGATCCGGCCCTTGCGGTCGAACACCGCCAGGTCGAGGAAGGACAGGTCCGGACGGAAGCCCGTGGCCCACACGACGCTCTCGATCCCGCCGCGGCCGAGCCGTGCGGACAGCACCGGCTCCGGTACCGCGGTCGGGTCGAACCGCTCCGGCGCGTCCGCCTCGACCCCGGCCCGGTCGGCCCACGCGTCGAACCGGTCCAGCAGCCGGTTCAGTTTGAGGTCGGCGAGCGCGCACACGTTCGCCAGCGACCCGGAGAACTGCGCGGCCCCGTCGCGGACCCCGCTGAGCCTGCCGACGAGCGCGGCGCCCTGCCGGCGCAGCGCGTTCAGGTCCAGCGTCCGCGGCGCGCCGACGAGCTGCATCGACGGCAGGTTCCGCTGCCGCAGCAGGTCGCCTACGGCGTCCCAGCGCTCGTCGAGCAGGCCGGACGCGTCCATCCACCACAGGACGTCGCGGCCCCGGTAGGTGCGCGGCAGCCGCACGTGCTCGCCGACGGCCAGGGTCACCGGCCGCCCCGAGCGGGCCAGCTCGTCGGCGATCTGGATCCCGCTCGCCGAGGCACCGACGACGAGCACGCCACCCTCGGGAAGCCCGGCGGGGTTGCGGTAGTCCGCCGCGGTCACCGTGGGGATCCCGGGTGGCAGCGGGACGGCGGGCGCGGCCGCCGTGGCGGCCGCGCCGGCCGCGACGACGACGGTGCGCGCCCGCCACGGTCCCTGGTCGGTGCACACCAGGTAACCGTCACCGAAGGCCCGCACCGACGTGACGGTCACCCCGGTGAGCACCGGCGCCCCGGTCGCGTACTCCTCCAGCAGCCCCACCACCTCGGGCATCGTGAGGTAGCCGTCCGGGTCGTGGCCGCGGTAGGCGTGCCCGGGCAGCCGGGTCATCCAGTTCGGGGTGAGCAGGCGCAGCGAGTCCCACCGCTGGGTGCGCCACGAGTGCGCGACCTCGCCGCGTTCGAGGACGACGTGGTCCACCGAGTGCGCGGCGAGGCAGCGGCTCACGGCCAGCCCGCAGTGGCCTGCGCCGATCACCACCGTCGTCGCGTGCCGCACGTCAGCTCACCGTCACCGTGACGACCGTCGGGTTGGTCAGGATGTCGTAGACGGCGGAGCGCTTCTGCGACTGCGCCACCAGCGCCTCGATCTCCGCGGGCGTGGCATCGGCGTCGATGCGGTAGTCGACCCGCACGGCGCTGAAGCCGTTGCGGACCTCCGGGTCGACGCCGAGGATGCCCTGCAGGTCCATCTCGGCGGCCACCTCGGCGCGCACCGAGCGCAGCTGGATGCCCCGCTGCTGGGCGACGGCCGCGATGCCGGCCGTCAGGCAGCCGCCCAGCGCGACCAGCACGTACTCCACGGGCGTGATCCCGTTGTCCTCGGCGGCGAACTGCGGCGGGTGGTCGACGTCGAAGGTGAACGTCCGGGTGTGCCGCTGTTCCTCGCCGAACCCGTGGAACGTGTCGACCTCGGCGCTGCTGTGCGTGCCGTTGACCCAGGACACGCGCGACCGCCACTGGAAGCGGGCGATCTCCGGCGCATCGGCGATCGCCTCCCGGGCCCCGAGCAGGGCGGCGACGTTGACGCCGTTGTCGACGACGGACGTGGTCATGGTGTGCTCCTCATCGGATCGGCCTTCGAGAACGGCCGGAACGCTAGGAGCGCGGGGATGGGCATCGCGTCGGGAATCGCTACCCATCTCGGCACGGCGCCATTACCCATTCCGGACGCGCGCGGCTACCCGGATTTGGGGCCTTCGGGCGGGTCCGGCCGCGGCGCGCCCCGCGTAGGTTGCAGCTCATGCCCCTGCTGGAGCGGGACGAGGCGCTCGCCGACCTGCACGCGGCACTCGGTTCGGCGCGGCGCGGCGAGGGGCGCGTCGCGCTCGTGAGCGGCGGCGCGGGGCTCGGCAAGACGTCGGTGGTGCGGGCGTTCCTCGCCGGTGTGGGCACGGACGTCGCGGTCCGCGAGGGCGCCTGCGACGACCTTCTGACCCCGCGCCCGCTGGGCCCGATCCACGACCTGAGCCGCCGGTCCGGCCCGGCGCTGGCCCGCGCGCTCGCCGGCGGCGACGTGCACGCGGTGTTCACCGCGCTGCTCGACGAGCTCGCCGGAGGCGCGCCGACGGTCGTCGTGGTGGAGGACGTCCACTGGGCCGACGACGCGAGCCTCGACGCGCTCGCGTTCGTGGCCCGCCGCATCGAGCGGCTGCCGGCGCTGCTCGTGCTCACCTACCGCGACGACGACCTGTCCGCCGAGGCGCCGCTGCGCCGCGTGCTCGGCGGGCTGCGCGCCCCGGCCGCGGTGCGGATCGCGCTCGCGCCGCTCTCCCCGCACGCCGTGGTGCAGCTCGCCGGGCAGGAGGAGGCGGGCAGGCGGCTCTACGCCTCGACCGGGGGCAACCCGTTCTTCGTCACCGAGCTGCTCGCCGCCGAGCACGAGGGCACGCCCGCCTCGGTGAGCCACGCGGTGATGGCGCGGGTGGCGCGCCTGCCGCCGCCCACCCGCGAGCTGCTCGACCTGCTCGCGGTCGTCCCCGCCCGCACGGAGGCCGCGTTGCTCGACGTCCTGTGCCCGGGGTGGCCGGAGCGGGCGGCGGTCGCCGAGGAGCGCGGCGTGGTCGTGTGGCAGGGCGACGGGCTCGCCTTCCGCCACGAGCTGGCCCGGCGTGCGGTCGAGGAGGCGCTGCCCGCGTCCCGGGCGCGCGGGCTGCACGCCCGCGTGCTGGCGGCGCTGCAGGCCGCCGGCGCGGACCCGGCCCGGCTCGTCCACCACGCCGATCGCGCCGCGGACCTCGACACGCTCGTCGTCGTCGCACCGCTCGCCGCGCGGGCGGCCGCCGCGGCCGGTGCGCACCGGGAGGCCACGGCGCACTACCGGAGGGCGCTGGAGCTCGGCGACCGCTACTCCGACGCCGAGCGGGCCGAGCTGCTGGAGGCGTTCACGGTCGAGGCGTCCACCACGTGCCGCATCGGGGAGGCGCTGCGGGCAGCGGAGCGGGCGCTCGCGTTGCGCGAGGCGCGGGGCGAGGCGTCGGGGATCGGGCGCAACCTGCGTCGGCTCTCCCAGCTGTACTGGTACGCGGGCCGCCGCGACGACATGGAACGGCGCCTCGCCGCGGCGCTCGAGGTGCTGGAGGGGCAGCCGCCCGGCCCGGAGCACGCGATGGCCTACAGCGACCTCGCGATGCGCATCGGCCTCTACGGCGGGCGGAGGGAGGAGGCCGAACGCACGGCCGACCGCGCCGTCGACCTCGCCGAGCGCTGCGGCGACCCGGCCGCGCTCGGCCACGTGCGGGGCCGCATCGGCCTGCTGCGCGCGACGCTCGACGGCGACGACACCGTGCTGCGGGACTGCCTGCGGCACGCCCGGACGACCGGGGCGCACTTCGACGCCGGGCTCGCCTACGAGGGGCTCGCCGCGGGCGCCGCGCTGCGCCGCGATCGGGCGGCGACCCGGCGCTGGATCGCCGAGGGCATCGACTACCTGCAGCCCCGCGACATCCTGGGCCCGCTGCAGTACCTGCGCGGGCTGCAGGCGGCCCAGGAGCTCGCCGACGGCGACTGGGCGGGCGCGGAGCGGTCGGCCGCGTGGGTGCTGGCCCAGCCGGAGGGACGGGGGATCACCGGGATCTACGCCCTCGTGACCGAGGCCCTCCTGCGGCTGCGCCGCGGCCGCGTCCCGGAGGCCGCGGCCACGCTGGACGAGCTGTGGACGGTCGCGGAGACGTGCGGCATGGTGCAGCACGTCGCGCCCGCCGCGTGCGTGCTGGCCGAGCACGCCGAGCTCACCGGCCGGTGGGACGGCGCCGTCGCGCCCTTGCAGGAGGCCAGGGGGCTCGCGCAGCGGCTGGGGTTGGCCGGCGTGGCGAGCGAGCTCGGGTTCTGGCTCTGCCGAGCGGGCGCCCTCGACCCGGCCGAGCTCGGCCCCCCGGACCCGGACGACCCGTACGCGCTGGCCGCGGCGGGCGAGTGGCACGCCGCGGCGGCGGTGTGGGAACGGTGGGGGCGCCCGTTCGACCGCGCCCGCGCCCTCGCCGCCGCCGACGACCAGCAGGCCCTGCTCACCGCGCTCGACATCGCCACCGACCTCGGCGCCGAGCCGCTGGCGGCCCGGCTCCGGGCGCGGCTGCGCGGGTTCGGCGTGCGGCGGGTACCGCGCGGTCCGCGGCCGGTGACCCGGGCCAACCCGGCCGGGCTCACCGCCCGCCAGCTCGAGGTGCTGGCCCTGTTGTGCGAGGGGCTCACCGACGCCGAGATCGCCCGCCGCCTCGTCCTGTCGGTGAAGACGGTGAACCACCACGTCAGCGCGGTGCTGGACAAGCTCGGCGCCGACAACCGCCGCGACGCGGTGCGCATCGCCACGGGCTCGGTCTGAGCGCGCCGGGTTGTGGTCAGGCCGCGGCGCGCTCGTCGAGCGGGCGCCGGCGCAGGCGGGGCCGCTCGATCGCGGGCGGGTCGTAGGCCATGTCGAGTCGGCCGACGTCCGTGCCCGGGGGGACGATCGCGTCGATGCGGTCGAGCACGTCGTCGGTGAGGGTGACGTCGAGGCCCGCGAGCGTGCTGTCGAGGTGCTCCATCGTCCGCGGCCCGATGATCGCGGACGTGACCCCCGGGTGGGAGATGGCGAAGGCCATCGCCATGTGGGTCAGCGGGAGGCCGGCCTCCTGGGCCACCGGGATGAGCCGCTCCACCGCGTCGAGCCTGCGCTCGTCGGTGAGGTGCGTGAAGCCGAATCGGGTGCGGTGCGCGTCGGGCTGTCGGCCCTTGCGGTAGCGGCCGGTCAGCAGCCCGCCGGCCAGCGGACTCCAGACCAGGGTGCCCATGCCGTGCCGCTGGGCGACCGGCAGCACCTCCCGCTCGCTGCCGCGGTCGAGGATCGAGTACGGCGGTTGCTCGCTGCGGAACCGCGCCAGGCCGCGCCGCTCGGACACCCACTGGGCCTCGACGATGTCCGATGCGGGCATCGACGAGGTGCCGATGGCCCTGACCTTCCCGGCGCGGATGAGGTCGGTGAGCACCGAGAGGGTCTCCTCGACGTCGGTGTCCGGGTCGGGTCGCATGATCTGCAGCAGGTCGACGTGGTCGGTGTCCAGCCGGCGCAGCGAGTCCTCCACGGCGCGTACCAGCCAGCGCCGGGAGGCGCCCCGCTGGTTCGGGTCATCGCCCATCGGCCTGCTCACCTTCGTGGCAAGTACCACGGCATCCCGGCGACCCGTGAGGGCCTTGCCGACGATCCGCTCCGACTCGCCGTGGGAGTACACGTCGGCGGTGTCGATGACGTTGATCCCCGCGTCGAGGGCCTTGTGGATGATCTTGATCGACTCGTCGTGGTCGGGGTTGCCCAGCGAGCCGAACATCATCGCGCCCAGCGCGTAGGGGCTGACCCTGATGCCGGTCCGGCCGAGGGTGCGGTATTGCATGGGGTTCTCCAGGGATGAGGGGCGCCGGGCGGAAAGGCGCAGCGGTGGCGTGCGCTCCGGGCGTGCCGTACGCTCGGTTAAGCGGAACGCTCTTCCGGAACTATACGGAATGCTGTTCCGGTTGGCAAGCGAGGAGGTGCAGTGGCGGGCAACGCGACCGGTGCAGCGCGTGGCGGCGGGGACGACCGGCCGCAGCGGCGGCTGCGCGCCGACGCGCAACGCAACATCGACGCCCTGCTGGAAGCGGCGAAGACGGCCTTCGGCAGGTCGGGGGTCGACGCGCCGGCGAAGGAGATCGCGGACCTGGCGGGCGTCGGCGTCGGCACGCTGTACCGGCACTTCCCGCAGCGCTCGGACCTGATCAAGGCCGTGTTCCAGCGCGAGGTGGACGCCTGCGCGGACGCGGCCCCGGCGCTGGCCGCGGCCCACCGGCCGGTCGAGGCGCTGGCGAGGTGGCTGGACCGCTACACCGAGTTCCTCGCGACCAAGCGGGGGCTCGCCTCGGCCCTCCACTCGGGCGACCCGGCCTACGACGCTCTGCCCGGCTACTTCATGCAGCGGCTCGGGCCGGCGCTCGGATCACTGCTGGAGGCGGCGGCGGCCGCGGGGGAGATCCGCGCCGACGTCTCCGCGAAGGACCTGCTGTACGCCGTGTCGAACCTGTGCCTGCCGCCGAGCGACGAGGGGATCGGCTACAGCCGGCGCATGGTCGCGCTGCTCGTCGACGGGCTGCGCCACGGCGCGGCTGCGGTCGGGTCCTCCTCCTGAGCCCCGGTCACCCGGCCGCGGCCGACGTGGGGCGCAGGGCGGCGAAGGCGCGGTCGACGAGCGCGGCGTGATCGGTGGTGCCGCCGGAACGCAGCCACTCCCGCTCCGCCGCTTCGAGCGCCGCGCCCGCTGCGGCGGTCAGGAGGTCGGCGGTGAACGCGTCGAGGCCCGTGCGTTCCCGCAGCACCTCGGCGACCCGCAGGCGTGCCTCCTCGCGGCGCTGCGCCGACCGCGCGCGGAGGGCGGGCGTCCGCTCGATCAGCTGCAGCCGCGTCAGCCGCTCGCCGGCGGCGGCGATCCGGGTCGCCCAGGTGTGCAGCACCGCGTGCAGGCTGGTCCACGGGTCCTCGTCGGCGGGCCGCGCCCGCAGCTCCTCGGCCACCGCGTCGCCCATCGCGTCCACGGAGTCGAGGACCATGTCCTCCTTCGTCGGGAAGTAGCGGAACAGGCTGCGGGTGGACACGCCCGCCGCGCGCGCCACCTGCTCCACCGTCGTCTCGTCGAACCCGTGCTCTGCGAACAGCTCCAGCGCGAGCTCGGCCAGCTGGGCGCGCACGGCCGAGCGGGTCCGCTCCCGCAGCCCGCCGCTCATGACACGCAGCCTACCTTTCGGCATAGACTGTCCAACATGTCACTCACTGACAGGACCGTGGTGGTCACCGGTGGCACCGGGGGGATCGGCAAGGAGATCGCCCGCGCGCTCGCCGGGCTCGGCGCGCGCGTCATCGTCACGGGACGGGACCCGCACCGCGCCGCCACCGTGGTCGACGAGCTGCGGGTCGGCACCGGGAACCCCGCGGTCGACGCCGTGTGCGCGGACATCACCCGCCAACGCGACCTGCGCGCGCTCGCGCGGGCCGTCACCGACCGGTGCGGCTCGCTGTACGCGTTGGTCAACAACGCCGGCGTGAACCCGGCGCGCCGCGAGCTCACCGAGGACGGCGTCGAGACGGCGTTCGCCGGCAACGTCCTGGCGCCCTACCTGCTCACCCGGCTCCTGCTACCCGCCCTCGAACGCACCCGCCGCGACGGCGGCGGCGTCGCGCGCGTGGTGAACACCGCGGGAGGTGTCCCGCGCGGGCGGCTCGACCCGGACAACCTGCAGGCCGAGAAGGCCTTCAGCGGCTGGGTCACCGACACCCAGTACAACCGCTCCAAGCTCGCGATGATGGCGATGACGCGCACGCTCGCGGAACGGGTCGACGCCGCCGGGGTCGCGGTCGTCGTGGCCTATCCCGGCCACGCCCACACGGAGATGAACCGGTCGCTACCGCTGGGCGCGTACCCCCGGCTGCTGCGCCCGGTCGTGCCGCTGCTGAAACCGCTGATGCCGGTGCTGTGGGGCGATGCGGCTGCGCCGGCGCGCAACGCCGTGCGCCTGGTCGGCGCGACGGACGCCGAGGCTCGGGCGGCGCACGCCCACTACCTCGGATTGCGCGGCCGGTTCGCCCCGTGGCCCGCCGCCACGGACGACCCGCTGGTGCGAGAACGGATCTGGCGGATGTGCGAGCGCCTCACCACCGCGACCGGGCCGGCGTGATCGGGGCCGGCGTCAGTCGCCGGGCACCTCCACCCGGAAGACCGACATCTGCGTCGCGACCATGTCGTAGTAGCCGACCAGCGACACGAGCTCGAACAGCGTGCGCTCGCCCAGCACGTCGACCGCGGCCGCGTACTCGGCGTCGTCGAGCGTCCTGCGGTCCAGCAGGGCGATGGTCGTCTCGAACACCGAGCGCTCCTCCTCGGACCGGAAGTCCGGGGCGGTGCGCGTCGCGAGCCCCTCGATCTCGTCGTCGGTGAGGCCCGCCGCGCGGCCCGCCCGCCGGTGCGCGTGGATCTCGAACGCGCAGTCCCGGTGGAACGCGTGCAGCAGCAGCGCGATCTCCCGGGCCCGGTCCGACAGCTGCAGCTCGAAGCGCATCGCGCCGCCGGCCTGCTCGAACACCCGCGCCAACGGTGGGCTCAGAAGCCACGTGCTCGGCGGGCCGATCAGTCCGCCGTCCGGGTGCACGAGGGAGAAAGGGCTCCCCGGTGCGGCGCGCTTGCCGCTGGTGAACTTCGCGTAGATCTCCGCCTGCTCCGGCGTCATCTCCTCCGGCGCGATGCGGGCCAGCCTCCCCGCCACGCTCACCCCCTCTCCGCGGCGGCCGCCTGGGGCGCCGTCCGGTCCGGCCTGCCGGGGTCGAACCGCGCCCGCAGGCGCGGGTCGACCAGCCCGTAGACCACGTCGGTGACGATGTTGATCACGATGATCGCCGCCGTCAGCACGATCACCACGCCGAGGACGACCATGTTGTTCTGCCGCTCGATCGCGTCGACGAACAGCAGCCCCATGCCCGGCCACCCGAACACGCGCTCGACGAGGACGGAGCCGGCGAGGACGAACCCGAGGCTGTAGCCCGACACCGTGACCATCGGCAGCAGGGCGTTCGGCAGCGCGTGCCGCCACAGGATGCGCCGCCGCGACAGCCCCTTCGAGCGCGCGGTGTCGACGAAGTCCTGCCCGAGCGCCTCGATCATCGAGGAGCGCATGATCCTCGTCTTGTAGGCCAGCTCGGACGTGGCCATCGTGATGACCGGCAGGACGAGGTGGCGCAGGTCGATCCCGGACGCCCCGTACGGGCTCTTGCCCTGGGTCGGGAACCAGCCGAGCCCGATCGAGAACGTCATGATCAGCAGCATCCCGAGCCAGAAGTTCGGCACCGAGAACAGCGCGACCGCGATGCCCGAGAGGCCGCCGTCCAGCCAGCGCCTGCGGGTGCGAGCGGCGATGGAGCCGAGGAGCACGCCGCCGAGCGTCGAGATCGCGAAGGCCGGCAGGGTCAGCGCCAGCGTGTTGCCCGCGCGGTCGAGGATCAGGTCGAGCACCGGCTCGTTGTTCGTCCCGAACGAGTAACCGAGGTTCCCGGTCAGCACGTTGCCGAGGTAGCGCAGGTACCGGTCCCAGACGGGCTGGTCGAGGCCGTAGGCCGCGGTGATCTGCGCGCGGAACTCGTCGGACAGGGGCACGTCGCCCACGAGGCTCTGCACGGGGTCGCCCGGCGCGATCTCGAGCAGGAAGAACAGCACCGTGATCACGGCGATGAACAGCACGAAGGACGACAGCAGCAGCCGTCCCCAGTAGACCAGGCGCGCCCTCATCGAACTCCCTCGTTCGCAGTACGCACTGTCAGGTCAGCATACGAACGCATTCGGCGCGTGTCCACGCCGTGATACCCGCAACGAGCATCCCCTGCGCCGCGACGACGCCCTGGACACCGTCCATCGGCGACCGTATTCTGAACATGCTCACCGGGATGTGAACAGCGTGCATCGATCGTCGGCGCTCGATGGAAGGGGTCCCCGTGGGAGCGAGGAGAACGTCCTGGTCGGCGCTCGTGTCGGCCGTCGCCGCCGTCGCCCTGGCCGTCACGGCGTGCGCGGGAGGCGGTGGCGACGGTGCGGAGCGCCAGTACGTCGTCGCCATCGACGACGACCCGCGCGGGCTCAACGCGCAGCTGATCGCCGCCCCGATGACGGCGATGTTCAGCGCACAGATCCTGGAGCCGCTGATCTTCATCTCGACCGACTACGAGCTGTCGCCCGCGCTCGCCGAGAGCTGGGAGCTCAGCGAGGACGGCATGGACCTGCGCCTCGCGCTGCGCCAGGGGGTGCAGTGGCACGACGGCACGCCGTTCACCGCGCAGGACGTGAAGTTCAACTTCGAGGAGATCGTGCCGCTGTCGTTCTACGGGCAGGACATCTCCGCGCGCCTCGACTCCGTCGAGATCGTCGACGACGCCACGGTCGTGCTGCACATGAAGGAGCCCTACGGGCCGCTGCTGGAGACGGTCGCCGCGCAGTTCATGGTGCCCCGGCACCTCTACGAAGGCACCGACTACGTCACCAACGAGGCGAACATGGCGCCGATCGGCACCGGCCCGATGATGTTCGAGTCGTACTCGTCCGGCGAGCAGATCGTCCTCGTGAAGAACCCGGACTACTGGGGCGGTCCGGTGCAGGTCGACCGGGCGATCTTCCCGATCATGGGAGACGCGGCCGCGCGCACGGAGGCGCTGTTCGCCGGTGAGATCGACCAGGCCGTGGTGGACGTCGCCCAGCTCGGCCGGGTCCGCGACAACCCGGACACGATGCTCTTGGAGAAGTTCGCCTACCCGCAGTACGTCGCGATGATGTTCAACGGGGAGAACCCGTACCTCGCGGACCCGGCCGTCCGGCGGGCGATCTTCTCCGCGATCGACCGGGACGCGGTCGCCGACGTCGTCCTCCAGGGGTTCGGCCGCCCGGCGACCACGTTCTTCCCGGACTCGCTCGGCTGGGCCAACAGCCCGAACATCGACTTCTCCCGCGACTTCCCGCGGGACGTCGACGCGATCAACAAGGCGCTCGACGACGCCGGGTTCCCGCGTGGGCCGGACGGTGTGCGGTTCACGCTGGACCTCCGCTACACCGCGGAGCGCACGGAGACCGCGGCGATGGCGGAGCTGGCCCGGTCGATGCTCGCGGACGTCGGCGTCGGGGTGAACCTCGTGGGCACGTCGGCCGCCGTCTACACCGAGAAGGTCTACACCGACGGCGACTTCGGGATCAGCTTCCTGCCGGCGACCGTCGGCCCGGACCCGAACATCGCGATGGCCCGCTGGTACATGTGCAACCCCGAGAAGCGGGCCAGCGCGAACCCGTCCGGGATCTGCGACCCGCAGATCGACGCGGCCGCCCTGGAGGCGGCGGGGGCCGCGAGCCGCGAGCAACGGGCCACGGCGTTCCACGCCTTCCAGGAGCGCGCGGCCGAACTGATGATCTACGCCCCGGTGGTCTGGTTCAACGGGCAGTTCCCGTCGGTCAACACCTCGCGGTGGGCGGGGCAGGACGAGCCGCAGCCGGCGTCCAACCGCCTACCGTGGCTGTCGATGGCGCCCGCGGTGTGAAGGGGGAAGGCAGGGTGCAGGAGGAGGACGCGTTCCGCAGGGTGGTCCAGGAGCTCGCCGATCGGCAGGCGATCCTCGACTGCCTCAACCGGTACGCGCGGGGGCTGGACCGCAAGGACCTCGACATGCTCCGGTCGGTGTTCCACCCGGACGCGACGGACCACCACGGCGGTTCGATCGACTACCACCCGGCGGCGGAGGCGCTGATCGCCGACTGGCAGGTGCGCGACGCACACCGCACGTTCAGCCAGCACCTGTTGATCAACACCTCCATCGACCTCGACGGCGACGTGGCGCACGCGGAGACGTACTTCCAGCTGATCGTCGGGCTCAAGCCGGGGGCGCGACCGGACCAGCCGCGGCTGGGGCTGAGCGGCGGGCGCTACGTCGACCGGTTCGAGCGGCGGAACGGCGAATGGCGCATCGCGCGCCGCGTGCTCATCGTGGAGTACGAGGCGGCGTTGGACGCACGCGACCGCAGCCACCACCTCCTGTGGGCCCGCCGCAGCAAGGAGGACCCCTCCTACGCCCGCCCGCTGCTCGGACCGCCGCCCACGCCGTGACCGGGGGCGGGACGCTGGCGCACGCCGTCGAACGGGTCGAGTCGGTCCGGGACGTCAAGGACGTCCAGCGCCACCTCGCCCACGCGGTGCAGGTCGGCGACGTCGCGCAGGCGATCGACCTGTTCACCGACGACGCCGAGGTCCGCTGGGGCGACGAGCGCCTGACCGGGCGCGCCGCGGTCGGCGCCTGGATCGAGCGGACCCTGCGACGGTGGGGTGCGCTGCACACCGAGGTCGTCGACCAGCCGCTCGTCACGCTCTCCGCGGACGGGCGCACGGCGCGGGGCCGTTGGCACGGCATGCGTTTCCTGGGCGACGGTGCGGGTGGCGCGCGGATCGAGGCAGGCATCTACGAGAACCGCTACGCCCGCACCGGCGGCGGGTGGCGGATCGCCGCGGTCGACCACACCCCGCTGTACGCGGGCGACTACACCGACGGCTGGACGAACGTCGACCCGGAGGGGGTGCCGATCGTCCCGCGGCACTTCACCGCCGACGAGGTGGGCGCCCCGGTGGGGGAGGTCCCGGAGATCACGGGCTCCGGGTCGGACGACGTCGACGCGCTCGCGGCGCGGATCGCCCGGCTGAACGACGAGGACGACGTCCGCAACCTCGTGCACGCCCTGGGCTACTACGTCGACCGGCGCATGTGGACCGACGTGGTGGACCTCTTCGACGACGACTCGGCCGCCGACGCCGCCGTGCGCGTCGGCGGCGCCGAGTACACCGGGCCGCAGGGCGTGCGGGACGCCTGCGCGACGATGGGCCCGGAAGGGCTGCGGCGCGGGGAGCTCAACGACTGGCCGATCTTCGACCTGGTCGTGGACGTCGACGGGGCCCAGGCGCGCGTGCGCGGCATCACGGTCGGCCTGCTCGGCGACGCGAACCGCGGAACGGGGTACTGGGAGTTCGCCCGGTTCGGGGGCGTGCTCGTCAAGCGCGACGGCCTGTGGCGGATGAAGAGCGTCACCGTGACACGAATGGTGCGCGCGGAGTACGCGGACGGGTGGGGCCACCAGCGGGCGGTGCGCCGCGGCGAGGCCGGGCCGTTGTCCCGGCGCGTGCGGGCCCGCTGCGGTCCTGACGCACCGGGGCACCCGGCGGACGTGCGGTTGGCCGACCTCGCCCGCCGGCTCGCCCGGTCCCGCGCCTACGACGCCGTGGAGAACGTCTCGGCCGCCTACGGCTACTACCTCGACGACTTCCAGTGGCCGGAGCTGGCGCGGTTGTTCGCGGTGTGCGGCCACAAGCAGAGCCCGTTCGTCGGGTACTACGTCGGGCGCGACCGCATCCTCGAGGCGGCGGTCGCTGCGCGGGGCGCCCGGCGGCGGGCCGACGCGCGGCGCGAGCGGGCGGTGTTCCACTGGCGCCCGCAGAGCGTGGTCCACGTGTCCCACGACGCTCGGTCGGCGAACCTGCGCACCCGGCTGTTGCAGACGCGGACCGCGAGCCGCGTCGACCCGGACTGGACCGGCCTGCACGGCGGTTGCTACCCGAACGACCAGGCGGTGCTCGAGGACGGGGTGTGGCGGCTGTGGAGCGTCACGATCGACGAGTACTCCTTCGTGTCACCGACCTGGCACGGCGGTTGGGCCGCGGCCGGGGACGGCCGGGCGACCGCGCGCCCGGACCGGAGCCGGCTGGTCGAGGCGTGCCCGCCGGACATCGCGATGCCGGAGCTGGGTGCCCGGGTGGAGGGCCTGCTCGGAGGCGTCGGCCGGCCGCGGGTGTGGCCGGAGATCGCGCCGATGTGGTTCGGCTACCGGAACCCGGTGAGCGGGCGCACCCCCGAGCGGTACTGGCCCGACTGCGCGCCGAGCCGGGCCGTTCCCGGCACGAGCATGACCCGCCACGGCTACGAGCTGCCGCCGACGGGCCCGGCGGTGGACGGGGTCGAGGTGGCCTGAGCCGCGAGGTCGGCCCACTCGACCACCCGCGACGCCACCGCGTCGAGCAGCGCGCGGTCGTGGGAGATCGCGAGGACGCCGATGCCGTCCGCGCGGGCCCGGTCGAGCAGCAGGTGCCAGATCCGGGCCTGGGTGAGGGCGTCGAGGCTCGCGCTGATCTCGTCGGCGACCAGGTAGCGCGGCCGGGCGAGCAGGGCGCGGGCGAGGTTGACCCGTTGCAGCTCGCCGCCGCTCACCTCGTGCGGGTAGCGGTCGAGCCAGTGGTCGGCGACGAGCTCCGGGTCGGGGCGGGTGTGCGGGTCGGCCTCGGCCAGCACCTCTCGGATCGTCCAGCGGGGGTCCATGGCGAGCTGGGGGTGCTGCAGGACGAGCTGAACCGGGTGCGGCGTACGGGCCCGCGGACGCGCCGGCTCCCCGTCGACCTCGATGCGCCCGGCCAGCGGCCGCAGCAGCCCGGCCGCGAGCCGGCCGAGCGTGCTCTTACCGGCCCCGCTGGGCCCACAGAGGCCGACGACCTCGCCCGGGGCGACGGTCAGCCGGACGCCGTCGACGACCCAGGGCCGGCGGGGCCCGTAGCGGAAGCGCACGTCGTCGAACAGCAGCATCAGCTCGCCCCCGTCGTCGTGCAGATCCCGTCCTGGCGCGGTGCGCGCAGGCCGTTGGCGGGAAGCGCCTGCCAGAGGGCGCGGGTGTAGGGGTGGGCGAGGTGTTCGCCGTCGCCGCGGAAGTCCGCGGGCGCCGCCGTGTCGACGGTCCGGCCCGCGTCGCAGATCACGACCCGATCGCAGACGGCGAGCGCGCCGACGAGGTCGTGGGTGATCAGCAGGACGCCGCAGCCCGCGTCGGCGCGGGCCCGCAGCTGGGAGAGCACCGCCTCGGCGCTGTCGGCCTGCAGGCCGGGAGTCGGTTCGTCGGCGATGACGACGCGCGGATCGCCGAGCAGGGCGATCGCGACGAGCACGCGGCGGGCCATCCCGCCGGAGAGCTCGTGCGGGTAACGGTCGAGCACCTCGGGACCGAGGCCGTACCGGCGCAGCGCCTCGCCCGCCGCGGCCCGCGGCTGCGGCAGCCCGGCCAGCCGGGCCGCGCGGCGCACCTGGCTGCCGACCGGGGCGACCGGGTCGAGGTAGGTCACCGACTGGGGGAGCAGCGCGATGTCGCGTCCGGCGAACCGCCTGCGCTCGGCGGGCGGAACCTCGGTGCCGTCGACGAGGACACGACCGCCTTCTACGGCGTTCGGCGGCAGCAGCCCGAGCACGGCGTGGGCGAGCAGACTCTTGCCGGCTCCGCTCGCGCCGACGAGCGCGACGACCTCGCCGGCGGCGACGTCGAGGTCCATGCCGGTGAGGCCCGGGACGACGCGGCGCCGCAGGCCCCGTTCGTACTGCACGAACGAGACGGTGAGGTCCTCGATCCGCAACAGGGTCACAGGTGGACGCTCCTCGGGTCGACCAGCGCACGGGCGTTCTCGCCGATCGTGTCGACGAGCTTGACGACGATCAGCAGGCACAGCCCGGGCAACAGGGCCAGCCACCAGGCGCCCGCGGTGAGGTAGCGCATCGACTCGGCGAGCAGGACCCCGATCGACGGCTCGGCCGGATCGACGCCGAGCCCGAGGAACGACAGCGCCGCCTCGTGCAGGATGGCGTGCGGGAACAGCAGGACCGTGCCCACGACGACGTGTCCGAGGACGTGGCGTGCGAGGTGGGTGGACGCGATCGCCCAGCTGCTGCGGCCGAGTCCGCGGGCCACGGCGACGTAGTCCGACGCCATGACCTGGCGGGCCTGGCCGCGCAGCACCCGGGTCAGCGTGGGCCAGTGGGTGACCGCCACGGCGATCACCACCGCGTGCGTGCCGCCGCCGAGCGCGAAGGCCAGCAGGATGAGCAGCACGAGGTGGGGGAGGGCGAGGAACGCGTCCACCAGCCAGCTCACGATCCGGTCGACGACGCCCCCGAACACCACGGCCGCGCAGGCGAGCACGACCGCGATCGCGGCGGAGATCAGCGCTGCGGACGTGCCGACCAGCAGCGACAGCCGCAGGCCCGCGAGGGCCCTGGCGAGCACGTCGCGGCCGAGCCAGTCGGTGCCGAACGGGTGGGCGGCGGACGGGCCGAGGTTGCGGTCGGCCAGCGCGGTCGTCTGGGCGGCGTCCGCGCTCAGCGTGCCCGCGACGACGACGCCGAGCACCACGGCCGCGGCGGCGCCGATCCAGAACAGCGTGCGGCGCCTGCGGTTGGGCAGGTGCTCCGCCGCCTGCGCGGCGATGGTGGTGGTCATGCCACCTCCTCGGCGGTCGCCCGGCCACGGGAGCGCCAGGACGCGCCCACCCGTCTGATCCGCGGGTCGACCTGCGCGTGCACGAGGTCGCCGATCGCGTTGCCGACGAACACGAACACGGTGGTGAACAGCGCGATCCCGAGCAGCAGCGGCACGTCCTGCCCGAGCGCGGCCGCGGTGGTGGCGGCGCCGAGGCCCGGGTAGGAGAAGACCTGCTCGGCCAGCACGGATCCGCCGAACAGCTCGCCCCACGAGCTGAACTGCAGCAGCAGGGCGGGCGCCGCCGCGTTGCGCAACACCCGGTGCAGCACCACGCCCGCCGTCGACTCGCCCTGTGCGCGGGCGAAGGCGACGTAGTCGCTCTCCAGCGCTTCGACGACGGCGTGGCGGGTGTGCAGGACGACCGGGGCGACGCCGACGATCGACAGCGTCACCGCGGGTAGGAGCAGGTGGTGGATCCGGTCGAGCAGGCCGACCTCGTCGGCGGTGACCCCGACCGGAACCGCGCAGCACACGGGCGTCCAGCCCAGCCACACCGAGAACACGTAGAGCAGCAGCAGGCCCACCCAGAACGTCGGGGCCGAGGCGAGCGTGTACGCCCACCACGTCACGACGCGGTCGGCCGCCCGGCCGCGCTGCACCCCGGCCAGCACGCCGAGCGCGAAGCCGATCAGCCCGGACAGCAGCCAGGCGGCGCTCATCAGCGCGAGGCTGGTGAGGAACCGCTGCGCGATCACCTCCGTGACGGGCTGGTTGAACGTGAGCGAGTGGCCGAGGTCGCCCTGCAGGAGGTTGCCCAGCCAGGCCCCGAACCGCTCGAGCGGCGGGTCGTCGAGCCCCCACCGCTCGGCGATGAGCGCGCGCTGCTCCGGCCCGATCACCGCGACGTCGGCGCCGACGTAGGCGCTCACCGGGTCGACCGGGGAGTTCACCATCAGGACGAACGACGCCACCGCCACCGTCGCGAGCAGCAGCGCCAGGCGCAGGACGCGGCCCCCGACCGCCGAGATCACCCGCACCGGGCTCAACAGGTCCAACGCCAACCGGTGATGCCCGCCGTGATCGGCCAGCCGTGCCCGTGCGGCTCGATCTGCGGGCGGCCGATGTCCAGGCACTCGTCGACGTAGTACGTGTGCTGGAGGTTGACCAGCCACGCCCACGCCGCGTCCCCGGCCGGCCCGAACCCGACGCCGTTCTCGTCGGCCTGCGCGGCCCGCCAGTGCCGGTTGGCCACCTCCGGGTCGGTCGCGGCCATCGCGGCGTCGAGGTGCGCGTCCACGGTCGGGTTGGAGTAGTAGCCGGGGTTCCAGAGCTCGATGCCCGCCTGCCGCGAGGAGTAGAGGTTGTACATCTCGGTCGGGTCGTGGCTGCCCCAGCCGAACACCACGGCGTCGGCGTGCAGGCGCGCGGTGACGACGTCCCAGCTGACCCCGGATGGGGTGATCTCGATGCCCACCGGGCGGACCATGTCGGCGACGGCCAGCGCCAGGGCCTGGCGCAGGCTGTCCTCGGCCCGGTAGAGCAGCGTGAACGCCGCGCGTACCCCGTTCCGCTCGCGCACCCCGTCGCCGTCGGAGTCGACCCAGCCGGCGGCGTCGAGGATCGCGGCCGCGCGGGCCGGGTCGTTGCCGGGAATCGCCGAGGCCGGCTCGTACCACGGCAGGCCGTCGACCGGCCCGGTCGCGGGCGAGCCGTACCCCTCGAGGACGCCGTCCACCAGCGCCTGCCGGTCCACGGCCCAGTTCACCGCCTGCCGGATCGCCAGGTCCGAGGTGACGTCGTTGCCGATCGGGCGCCCTTCGGCGTCGGTCCGGCCGGTGTCGGGCACGGTCGGGAAGCTGATGCCGCGGTTGTCGACCGACGGCACCGCCACCAGCCGCATCCCGGGGACGGTGGCCGTCGCCAGCGATGACGGCACCGCGGCCACGTCCACCCGGCCGGCGGTCGCCGCCGCCATGGTGGCGTCCTCGCCGGTGAACAGGAACACGACCCGGCGGAACGCGGGCGCCGGCCCGTAGTAGTCGTCGTTGCGCTCGACGATCAGCTGCTGGCCCGGGTCCCACTGGACGAGGCGGAAGGGGCCGGAGCCGATCGGGTTGCGCGCGTAGTCCGGTCCGTGGGCGTGCTCGGGGACGATCCCGAGCGTCACCAGCCGGTTCACGAACGTGCTCTGCGGCGCCGTCAGCCGCAGCTCCACCGTGTCGTCGTCGACCACGACGGCCTCCCGCAGAGCCGTGACGTCGGTGAGGCCGCCGCTGCGCGCGGCTGTGGTGAAGGTGTATGCGACGTCCCGCGCGGTGACGGGGGTGCCGTCGGTGAACCGGGCGTCGGTGCGGATGTCGACGGTCCACACCAGCCCGTCGTCGCTGACCGAGTAGTCCGTGGCGAGGTCCGGGACGATGTTCAGGTCGGCGTCGCGGGCCAGCAGGGTGGAGTGGAACAGCGGCGACCCGTAGCGGCCCCAGCCCAGCGTCGGGTCGTAGCCCTCCTCGGACTCGCCGCCGATCGCGAGCCGCAGCTCGTCCGGGGCGCCGCCGGCGGGCGCCGGGGTCGACGTGCCGCAGCCTGCCACCACCAGGGCCGCCGCGGCGGCGAGCGCGGCCCACCGCGCGCCGTTCATCATCCGCTTCTTCATCGTTGTTGCATTAGATATGCAACAACGATCAGTGGGCAAGAGGCGGTGATCACACGGCGACCCGCTCTAGCGGAGCCCGACGATGATCCGGTCGTCGCCGAACTGCCACACCGCGCCGGCCTCGACGAACCCGGCCTCGCGCAGGAAGGCCAGGTGGTCGTGCACCGTGGGCCGATCCTGGACGGCGTGGTCGAAGCCGCCTGCCCGGGCGTGGGCCAGGTCGGCGAGCTCAGGGGCCTCCTCGACGGCTCGCCACCACGCCTGCCAGTCCTCCCGTCCGTCGACGCCGACGCGGCGGGCCCTGCGGGAGGTGAGAACGCGGGCGAGGTCGTCGAGCCGCGCGCCGTGCGGGCCCTCGTAGAGGTGGTCGCCGTTGACGAACACCCCACCCGCGCCGAGCGCGGCCCCGCAGCGGGTGATGAGCTTGCGCAGCGGTTCGCGGTCCATCCAGTGCAGGGCGGTGGTGCTGACGAACGCGTCCGGGGCTCGGGGGAGGTCCAGCGCGTCGAACCACCCGTCCTCGCGCAGGTCGGCCGCGACGATGCGGAATCGGTCGGACCCGTGCGCCGCCTCGGCGAGGCCGCGCAGCAGCGGGTCGGCGTCGACCCCGACGACGGTCGCGGCGGGCATCCGGTCGAGGATCCGGACGGCCAGCGAGCCGGGGCCGGTGCCGAGGTCGACGACCAGCGGGTCCGGGCGGTCGACGACCTCCTGCACGACGTCGACGATCACCGCGAACCGCTCCTCGCGGTCGGGGATGTAGTACTCCTGCTGCCGGTCCCAGCGGTCCAGCCAGTACAGGGCGCGCTCGCGGGTGAGCACCGGGCTTCCCCCCTCCGTCCCCGGTCCGAGTCGGGGGACTGCAGATCGACTTTCCGCACCCTATTGCAAATCTCTGGCAGCTGCAGGTCTCGGAGATCAAGCCGATCCGCGGCGGCGGGCCGCTCGAGGCGTGTCACCGCGCGGGCGCCGGACGAGGAACACGCCATGGACATCCGCATGCCCGACCGCACGGCGCCGGTCGTGTCCGCGACGTTGCTGCTCGGCGGGCAGCTCCTCGCCATCGTGATCACCCAGTTCCACCCGGGTGGGGTCGCGAACGACCATCCGGCCGTGTTCGCCGCGTACGCGGGCAGCGGGACCTGGACGGCCGTGCACCTCGGTCAGTTCGTGGCCACGTCGATCCTGATCGGGGGTCTGGTCGCGTTCTGCTTCGCCCTCGACGGGCGGGCCGCACCGCAGAGGTGGGCGGCCCGCCTCGGTGCGGGTGCGGCCGTGGTGGCGTTGGCGCTGTACGGGGTCGTGATGGCGGTGGACGGGGTCGCCCTCAAACAGGCCGTGAACGCCTGGGCGAGCGCCCCGGCCGCCGAGAAGCCCGCGCGGTTCGCCGGAGCCGAGGCGATCCGGTGGATCGAGTGGGGTGCCCGCAGCTACGAGAACCTCGCGCTGGCACTCGCCCTGCTCCTGATCGCCGTTGCGGCTGCGCGCACGGCGTGGGTCCCGCGTCCCGTTCCGTACCTGATGGGGCTCGCCGGGCTGATCCACGTGGTGCAGGGCTGGGTGGCGGGTGCTCACGGTTTCCCGCCGGCGCACGACGTCGCGATCGTCGCGGCCTGGGTCGTGAACCTGGTGTGGATGGGGTGGCTGGCGGTCGGCGCCCGTGCAGCCCACCGGACTTCAGGAAAGCCACTTTCATGAACGTGGGCTTCGTGAATGTGGCTTTCCTGAAGCTCGGCCGGGGCGGCGGCCTCGGCGGCGATCAGGACAGCTGCACGGCCCGCAGCTCGCGCCGCGACGAGATGCCGAGCTTGCGGTAGATGTTGCGCAGGTGGGTCTCGATCGTGCGCGGGCTGAGGAACAGCTGGGCGCCGATCTCCTTGGCCGTTGCGCCGGTGGCGACGAGGCGGGCGATGTGCAGTTCGTGCTCGGTGAGGGTGGCCGCGGCCCGGTCGGACCGCCTCCGCGGCTGGTCGCCCGTGGCGCGCAGCTCGCGGGCGGCGCGGGCGGTGAAGCCGTCGGCGCCGGTCGCGGTGAGCCGCTCGTGGGCGATCCGCAGCTGGTCGCGGGCGTCGCGGCGGCGCCCCTCACGGCGCAGCCACTCCCCGTAGACGAGGTGGGTGCGGGCGAGGTGGGCCGCCATTCGGGTCCGGCCGAGGTGGTCGATCGCCTCGCGGTACGCCGCCTCGGCGGCCGGCCCGGTGCCGGTCAGCGCGCGGCAGCGGGCCTCGAGGCCGAGCGCCCACCGGGTGCCGCTCGCCCTGGCCATGGGACGCAGCTGCGCCAGCGCGGCCTCGGCGCGCTGCGGCGCGCCGGAGCGTACGGCGGCCTCGACGAGTTCCGGCAGGACGAACGCGCTGTGGACCAGCTCGCCGGAGTCCCACACCCGCTGCGCGGCGTCGAGCGCGGCGGCGTAACCGCCCAGCCCGTTGTGCAGGACCGCGAGGTTGTGGTCGGCGATGGTGACCGCGGTGCCCTCGCCTCGCTCGGTCGCGTCCTCGACCGCGGCCGTGTGGAGCGTGGACGCCTCGGCGCGCCTGCCGCGCCACGCGGCGAGTAGGAGCCGGGCGTGGGGCAGCGGGGCGGCCCCGGTCGCCCGCGTCATCGCCTCCGTCTCCGCGACCAGCTCGGCGGCCCGGCCGAGATCCCCCGCGTGCGCCATCACGGTGGCGTGGAAGGTCAGTGCGAACGGAAGGGTGGCGAGGGCGCCCGAGTCGCGGGCGAGCCGGACGTGGCGGTCGGCGAGCTGCGCGGCCGCGGCGTCGTCCCACAGCGCCATCGCGGTGTGGGAGGCGAGCCAGAGCCAGCGCAGCTCGCCCGGGCCCGGCGAGCCGAGGAACGCCTCGACCGTCCGCCGTAACCCGGGGACGCCCGCCTCGTACCCCTGGCGGAAGTGGGACACCAGGCCGTCGAGCAGGACGTCGAGGGGGCGCGGTGGGTCCGGCGGGGCGGGCGCCGCGCTCGCGGCCTCGGCGGCGTCGGCGGCCCGGCGGCCGCCCGCGACGATCGCCGCCTCGAACGCCTGCAGGTAGGCCTCGCGCGCGAGCGGCGCGTCGAGCGGGGCGAGGCGGTCCGCGGCCCGCACCAGCCGGGCCGGGGCGTCGTCGCCGCGCGTGACGTGGAACGCGACGCGGGCGCGCAGCAGATCGGCCTGGGTCGCGCGCCGGGCGTCGAGCGGACCCGCTTCGGCGCTCGCGAGCAGGTCCGACGCGGCCTCGGGGTCGCCGGCCGCGTGCAGCGCCGACGCGGCGTCGAGGGCGCGGCGGGCCCGCTCGGCCGGGTCGGGGGACAGGGCCGCCGCGCGGTCCAGGAAGGCGGCGGCCGAGGCGAGCCCGCCGCGGGTCCGGGCCCGGGCCGCCGAGCGTTCCAGCTCTGCGGCCGCCGCCTCGTCGGTGCCGAGGACGCCCTGCGCCCGGTGCCACGCCCGGCGGTCCGGGTCGGCCTGCGGGTCGGTCGCCGCGGCGAGCGCGCGGTGGACCCGGCGCCGGTCGGGTGGCGCCGCCGCCCGGTAGACCGCCGAGCGGGCCAGGGGGTGTGTGAACCGGACCTCCGCGCCGATCTCGATCAGCCCGGCCTCCTCGGCGGGCGTGGCGGCGTCGGTGCCGATGCCGAGGTCGGCGGCGGCGCGCACCAGCAACCCCGTGTCCCCGGTCGGGTCGGCGGCGGCTGCGAGCAGCAGCAGCCGGGAGGCGGCGGGCAGGCCCTCCGACCGCTGCCGGAAGCTCTCCTCGACCCGGTCCGGGACGCTCATCGCGTCGGCCAGCCCGAACCCGGCGGCGAGCGCCGCCGTGCGCGCCTGCCGGGTGCTGCGGGCCAGCTCCCGCAGGGCGAGGGGGTTGCCGCGGGCCTCGGCGAGGATGCGGTCGCGCACCTGGTCGTCCAGCGGGGCGGGGACCACCTCGGCCAGCAGCCTCCGCGCGTCGGCGTGGCCGAGCCGGCGCAGCGGCAGGTGCGGCAATCCGGCGAAGGCCTCGCCGCCGCCGTCGCCGGGCGCGCCGTCACGCCGGGCGACGATCACCGCCAACCGCTCGGCCTCGACGCGGCGTGCGACGAAGGCGAGGGTCTGCGCGGAGGCGGGGTCCAGCCACTGGGCGTCGTCGACCAGGCACAGCAGGGGCCGCTCCGCGGAGGCTTCGGCGAGCAGCCCGAGGGTGGCCAGGCCGACGAGGAACCGGTCCGGCGGCTCGCCGCCGGCCTGCCCGAGCGCCACGCCGAGCGCGGCCCGCTGCGGCGCCGGCAGGGCGGCGAGCCGATCCAGGAACGGGGCGCACACCTGGTGCAGCGCCGCGAACGCGAACGGCGTCTCGGCCTCGACGCCGGCTGCTCGCTGCACCCGGAACCCGGACGCGGCGTCGCGGGCGTGGTCCAGCAGGGCGGTCTTGCCGATGCCCGCCTCGCCGTGCACGACCAGCGCGCCGCTGCGGCCATCGCGAGCCGCGGCGAGCAGCTTCTCGACGGCGGCGCACCCGGCGCTGCGACCCAACAGCAAGACCTGATCCTCCCGCGCGGAGCGTACTTCCCACCGGTGAGGACCTAGAGGGCGACGAGGACCGCCTTGTGCCTGGTGTAGGCGTCCAGCGCCTCGGGCCCGCCCTCGCCGCCGATGCCGGACTGCTTGAAACCGGCGAAGGGCATCGCCCCGGTGGTCATCTCGTGGTGGGTGTTGACCCAGACCGTGCCGGCGTCGATCCCGTCGGCGAGCCGGTGCGCGGTGGCGAGGTCCTTCGTCCACACCGACGCGGCCAGCCCGTACTCGGTCCGGTTCGCCTGCGCGATCGCGTCGTCGAGGTCGGTGAACCCGGTCAGCACGCCGACCGGGCCGAAGATCTCCTCGCGGACGACGCGCATGTCCGGGGTGACGTCGCCGAGCAGGGTCGGGGCGACGAAGAGGCCGTGGTCGCCGTACCGGGTGCCGCCGGTGAGCACCCGGGCACCGTCCTGCGCGGCGGCGTCGAGGTGGGACAGCACGCGCTCGTAGTGGGGTCGGGCGGCGAGCGGGCCCATCATCGTCGCCGGGTCGAGGGGATCGCCGATGACGAACCCGGCCATCGCCGCGAGGAGCCGTTCGGTGAACTCCGCGCGGACTCCCTCGTGCACGAACAGGCGGGTCCCCGCGGTGCAGGCCTGCCCGCTGCCGGCGAGCACCGCCGCGGCCGCGCCGCGCGCGGCCGCCTCGAGGTCGGCGTCGGCGAACACGACCACCGGCGACTTGCCGCCGAGTTCCAGGGTGAGGCGCGTGAGGTCGGCGCTCGCGGCCTCGTGCACCCGCTTGCCGGTCGCGGTCGAGCCCGTGAACGCGATCTTGGCGACGCCCGGGTGGCGCACCAGCGCGTCGCCCGCCTCGGCCCCGGTGCCCGTCACGACGTCCACCACCCCGGGCGGCAGGTCGGTGTGCTCGTCGAGCAGCTCGGCGAACCGCAGCGTGCTGAGCGACGCCCACTCCGGCGGCTTGAGCACCGCGGTGTTCCCCGCCGCGAGCGCGGGCGCGAGCTTCAGCGCGAGCTGCGGCATCGGGCCGTTCCAGCCCCAGATGAGCCCGACGACACCCAGGGGTTCGCGTCGCGTGTAGGCGAGGCGGTCGCCCGGCGCCGGGACGGTGTGCCCGGTGAGCAAGGTCGGCCACCCGGCGAAGTGCCGGTAGGTCCGGGCGGCCGCGTCCACCATGTGGCGCGTCATCGCGATCGGCCCGCCCATCGTGACCGAGTCGATCGTCGCCAGCTCCTCGCCGTGGTCCTCGAGGACCTCGGCGATCTGGACGAGGATCCGCGCCCGGACGGCGGGGTCGGTGCCCGACCAGGCGGGGAACGCCCGCTGCGCGGCGCGCACGGCGGTGTCGACGTCGTCGGCGGCACCGCGCGGGATGGTCGCGAGCGGGGCCTCGGTGGTCGGGTCGACCTGCGGCAGCGTCCGTCCGGAGGCGGCGGGCACCGGTCGCCCCTCGACGAGCATCGGCCGGTCGCCGCCGCGGGCGAACGCGGGGATCGCGCGCCGGGGCGCGTCCGCCATCGGCGGCGTGGGTGCGGTGGTCGTGTCGACGGCCATGGTCGTTCCTCTCGCTCAGTGGTGGGGGAGGTCGGTGCGCGTGCGGCGCACCACGCTCAGCAGGACGGCGTTGGCGGCGAGCAGCGCGCCGGTGATCACCAGGCCCATCGCGACCGCGCCCGCGCCGAGCAGGCCGACCAGCGGGGCGGCGAGCGCGGCGACGCCGAACTGGGCGGCGCCGAGGAGCGCCGCGGCGGTGCCCGCCGCCTCGCCGTGCCGCGACAGCGCCAGCGCGGGCGCGTTGGGGACCGTGAGGCCGACGGCGCACAGCACGAGCCACAGCGCGACCGCGAGGCCGGGCAGCCCGCCGAGGCCGGTCGCGGCGCACAGCAGCACCAGCCCGCCTGCGGCCGCGCCGCCGGCCAGGGCACTGCTCAGGATCTGCGCGGGGGTGAACCGGCGCAGGAGGCGGACGTTGACCTGGGTGGCGCCGACCAGCCCGATCGCGCCCGCGCCGAAGGCCAGCCCGAACTGCTGCTCGGTCAGGCCGTACTGCTCCTGGAACACGAACGACGACCCGGCGATGTAGGCGAAGTTGGCCGACATCGCGAGCCCCGTGACGAGGACCAGCCCGACGAAGCGGCGGTCGCCCAGCAGACGCCCGTAGTCGGCGCCGGTGCCGCGGGCTCCGCCCGCCCGGTGGGCGGCCGCGGGCAGCGTCTCCGGCAGCAGCCGCGCGGTCACCAGGAGCATCACCAGCCCGTACAGCGCGAGGACGGCGAAGACGCCCCGCCACGACGTCACGGCGAGCACCAGCGCGCCCACCGTCGGCGCGAGGATGGGGGCGGCCCCCATCACCAGCATCAGGCGGGACAGCAGCCGCGCGGCGGCGTGCCCGACGAACAGGTCGCGCACGATCGCCATCGCGACGACCGTGGCCGCCGCGCAGCCCAGCCCCTGCAGCACGCGCAGCACGCCGAGCACGGCCGCGTTCGGGACGACGACGCAGAGCACCGACGCCGCGACGTGCAGGCCGAGGCCGGCCAGCAGCGGAGCGCGGCGGCCGACCGCGTCCGAGACCGGGCCGACGAGGAGCTGTCCCAGCGCCAGGCCGGCCAGCGTCCCGGTGAGGGTGAGCTGCACCGCGGCGGCGGTGGTCATGAACTCGCCGGTGATGGCCGGGAGCGCGGGCAGGTACAGGTCGACCGTGAGCGGAGCGCACGCGGAGAGGGCCCCGAGGACGAGCGCCAGCCGCAGCCGCTCCCGGGGGCTCATGGCCTCGCCCGGCGACGCCTCGGCCGGCGCGGACGCGGGGTTGGTATCCGTGTCGTTCGGCATGGGTTCGAGGCTCGCGGCGGGGGCGTCCCGGTCGCGTCCGTGGAAGACCCGTCGATCCGACTACGTAGCCGTCGATACGGGTGTCGACGGGTAGCCGTCAGCGCCGCCGGTTGGCCGGCTCCAGCGCGGACGAGAACGACATGTTGTCCGCTTCCGGGTTGAGCGTGACCCCGGGCGGGACGATCTCGTCGATGCGGTCCAGCACCTCGGTGGACAAGCGCACGTCGGCCGCCGGGAGCTGGGACACGAGGTGGTCCATCGTGCGCGGTCCGATGATCGCGCTGGTGACGGCGGGGTGGCGGAGCACGAAAGCGATCGCCATCTCGATCAGGGAGAGACCGCTCTCGTCGGCGAGCACGGCGAGCGCCTCGGTGGCCTCGAGCTTGCGCCGGTTGGCCGGGAGTGCCGGGTCGAACCGACCGGGGAAGACGTGCGCCCGCCCGCTGTCCGGCGCCTGCATCCCCGCGCGGTAGCGGCCGGTGAGCCAGCCCATCGCCAGCGGGCTGTAGGTCAGCACGCCCATCCCGTACCGCTGGGCGGTGGGCAGGACGTCCGACTCGATCTCGCGGGTCAGGATGTTGTACGGCGGCTGCTCGGTGCGGAACCGGCCGAGGCCGCGGCGCTGTGCCACCCACTGCGCCTCGACGATCCCGGACGCGGGCACGGTCGAGGCGCCGAAGGCACGGATCTTGCCCTGGGCCCGCAGGTCGGTGAGCGCGCCGAGCGTCTCCTCGAGGTCGGTCGCGGGGTCCAGGCGGTGGATCTGGTAGAGGTCGATCCGGTCGGTGCCCAGCCGCCGCAGCGAGGCCTCGACGGACCGCGTGATCCACCGGCGGGAGGTCCCGCCGCGGCCCGGCCGGTCGTCCCACGGCAGGCCGACCTTGGTGGCGAGCACGACGTCGTCGCGCAGCCCGCCTGCCAGCGCCTTGCCGACGATCTCCTCCGACTCGCCGAACGAGTACACGTCGGCCGTGTCGATCATGTTGATGCCGGCGTCCAGCGCCCGGTGGATGATCCGGATCGATTCGTCGTGGTCGGGGTTGCCCGCGGCGCCGAACATCATCGCGCCGAGGCACAGCTCGCTGACCGAGATCCCGGTGCGGCCCAGCGGTCGGTACTCCACGGCTGCTCCTTCCATGGGAGAGTGCGGCCGCGAGGTTCGCGCCGGTGGGTGGCGGTCCGCGTCGGTAGAAGTCCCGTCGTTCCCGCTACGTAGCCCCGCACCTGCGCGGCGTGGGTGGCGCCCGGGTCCCGGGAGGTCAGGAAAGCCACATTCACGAACCTGCAGGACATGAATGTGGCTTTCCTGAAGCGAGAACCGCCGGCGGCCGTGGTGAGTGGTCAGCCGGGGACGCGGCCGGGGCCGCCGAGGGCGGCGTAGGTGAGGTCGGTCAGGTAGTCGTTCAGCGACCGCGCCGCGTCGACCGCCGCCGTCGCGTCGCCGCGGGCGACCGACCGGAGGATGCGCGCGTGCAGCTCCGCGGCGATCCGCAGGTGCTCGGCGACGTCGGGCAGGTGGGCGAACCAGAACCGGCGGGAGAGCGCCTGCAGCGGCGCCATGGCGAGCTGCAGGTACTCGTTGTGGGCCGCCTCGACGATCGCGGCGTGGGAGCGCTTGAGTAGGACGCCGAAGGCGCGCACGTCGGTGCCGGTGAACGCGTCGAGCTCGGCGGCGAGCGCGAGCATCTGCTCCTTCTGGCGGGTCTGGGCGCGGAAGGTGGCGAACCGGACGGCCATCTCCTCCAGGCCCCGGCGCAGCTCCAGCAGCCGGAAGTGGGCCTCCACCGAAACCGGGGCGACGAAGACGCCGCGGTGCGGGTGGATCTCGACCATGCGCTCCCGCGCGAGCCGCTGCAGGGCCTCGCGCACCGGGGTGCGGCCGAAGCCCGTCCGGGCCATGAGCTGCGACTCGGACACGGCCTCGCCCGGAGCGAGGTCCTGGAACGTGATCATCTCCTCGAGCAGGGCGTACACCTGGTCGGTCTTGTTGCCCGGTTGCTCCGCCACGTCGTGCCCTCCTGCCTGCGCCCGAACCATCCTTTCAGACCGCCCCTGGACCGCTCCCACATCTCCCGTGTATAACCGATATATGAGCGGTCGACAGGCGCGGTCGGAGTTCCCCGGTTGGCGGTTGGGGCCGGCGGCGGACGATGCCGCCGAGCTCCCGGTGCTGGCCGACGTCGACGTCGTCGTGGTCGGCGGCGGAGCGGCCGGGGTGGCGGCCGCGACCGTCGCCGCGGAGGGCGGCCTGTCGGTCGTGCTCATCGAGCGCTACGGCTTCTGCGGCGGCGCGGCCGTGGCCGGGATGTCCGGGACGATCTGCGGGTTGTACCTGGCCACGGAGGGCAGCGGCGGGCCGGAGCAAGTGGTCCGCGGGTTCACCGAACGCTTCCGCGCCGCGCTGGCCGACCGAGGCGGCGTCACCGGGCCGCAGCAGTACGGCCGCACCTGGACCGTGGCGCACGATCCGCTCGTCTGGCGTGAGGTGGCCGACGCCCTGCTCGAGTCCGCCGGCGTGCGGGTGCTGCTGCACACCGCGGTGTCCGGTGTGCTCCTCGAGGGGGACGAGCACCGCGGTGTGATCGTCGAGTCCAACGCCGGACGGGCGGTGGTCCGAGCGGCGCGCACGATCGACGCGTCCGGCGACGCCGCCGTCGTCGCCCGCGCCGGGCACGGCACCGTGTTCGGCGACAACGGGGTGATCCAGAACCCCACGATGTTCTTCCGCCTCGGCAACGTCGACGTGGACGCCTTCGACGCCGCGTGGGGCGAGGACACGATCTGCGCGCCGTGGGTCACCGAGGCCATCGAGCGCGCCCGGTCCGACGGCGCCGACCTGCCCCGGTCGAAGATCTGGGTCTTCCGCACGACCCGCCCCGGGGAGCTGCTGGTCAACGCCACACGGCTGGTCGGGCGGGACGGCCGGATGCTCAACGTCATCGACCCGGAGGACTTCACCGAGGCGGAGGTCCTCGGCCGGCGCCAGGTCCGCGAGTACGCGCGGTTCCTGCGCCGCGAGGTGCCCGGGTGCGCGGACGCGTTCGTGGTCGACACCGGCGTCGAGGCGGGGATCCGGCAGACCCGCAGCATCCTCGCCGCCGAGACGCTCACCAACGACGACGTCGTCTCCTGCCGCAAACGCCCCGACGGCGTCGTCCGCTCCCCGTGGCCGATCGAGCTGCACGCGGGCGACCGGCCGAAGCTGCACTGGCTGCTGGAGGACTTCTACGAGATCCCCTACCTCGCGCTGGTGCCGCGGACCGGGGAGAACGTGATCGTCGCCGGCCGGTGCCTCGGCGCCGAGCACGAGGCGCTCGCCTCGGCGCGGGTGACCGCGCAGTGCTTCGAGTACGGGCACGCCGCCGCGACGGCGACGCTCCTCTCCATCCGCAAGGGCATCCCCTACCGCGCCGTCGACGGCGCCGAGGTCCGGGCCGCCATGCGCACGGCCGGCAGCGACCTCTGAGGCGCTCGGAACTTCAGGAAAGCCACATTGAGGTGTTCTCAGTGACTTGATCATGGGGGTGTAGACGGGCGGAGGGCCCTTGGTAGGACTGGATTTGCTGAAGATCAAGTCCGGACCAAAAGGGCCCTCCGTGAT